>Ga0209712_10002365_pt1 | contig 15537 bp, 11 predicted proteins | sample ArcOceMetagenome_FD_187443 | JGI IMG/M metagenome (GOLD analysis project Ga0209712, IMG submission 187443) | Marine eukaryotic phytoplankton communities from Arctic Ocean - Arctic Ocean - Greenland ARC118M Metagenome (SPAdes) (version 2) | ecosystem: Environmental > Aquatic > Marine > Oceanic...
TATCTTGCTGCGCCTATTTACCATAGTGCTCCAAATACATTAACCCTCTGCAGCCTAGCAGCATCAGACGTAGATATTTATATTTCGACTAAATTTGATCCTGAACACTTTCTGGCCGCAATAGACAAATACAACATCACTCATATTTATATCGTACCCACTATGATGATTAGATTGTTGAAATTACCGCAAACTATTCGTGAACAATATAACTTGGGCTCCCTGAAATATGCACTTTCCACTGGTTCAGCTTGTCCAGCAGATATAAAAAAAGCCATGATAGAGTGGTTTGGTCCAATATTTTATGAATCATACGGGGCTAGCGAAATTGGGTTCATGACCTTAATATCATCCTCTGAGGCATTAGAGAAACCTGGGTCAGTAGGTAAGGTAGTTGCAGGTGGCGCAATCAAAATATTGAATGAGAACAAACAAGAATTAGGCACACAACAGTCAGGATTAATATATGTCGACTTACCTATGTTTGGTAAATTTGATTACACCAACTTTGACGGCGATAGCAGCGAATATACTTATCAAAACTATATTTCGGTAGGTGATATTGGGTTTTTAGATGATGAGGGGTATTTATTTATTAATGACCGTCAAAAAGACATGATTATTTCAGGTGGTGCGAATATCTTTCCACTCGAAATAGAGTCTGTATTAATCCAAATGAATGACATAGTCGACTGTGCTATCTATGGGTCACCCCATCCTGAGTTCGGAGAAATGGTTGTGGCTGCGGTTCAATGTCAACCAGGAAAAATAATCACACTTGAGCAAATGCATGAATATTTAGAGGGCAAACTGTCTCGATTTAAATTTCCTAGAAAGCTCGATATACATCAGAAACTCCCAAGGGAAGACAGTGGCAAAATTTTTAAACAGAAATTACGAGTGTCTTAATCTAGGATTAACGGCCTTTTTAACGAGCCTCACTGAATCACTATTTTTTTGTAGCTCACTTTCTCAACATCCATGACTTCAACAGAAAGTGAAAGAGGTCGTTGAATAACTTCACTGATTTTATCCAATACTAATTTGGTCAGGATTTTTTTCTGTTGATGATCTCTACCCTGCAATATTTTCAATGTGATGTGAATAAAAGATGTGTTGGATAAACCTGTTTGATAATAAGCAAATTCAATTGCACGCGTCTTAATAGAAGCTTCTTCGAATAATCCCGATGCAAATACGCTACTGTGCACCACACGCACTAACTCATTAATAGGCATAACATTTTCTATTTTTTTAGAATATTCAATAATACAGTGAGGCATTTTATTGTCCTGACTTTAGGTAAAATTACCAAGGAAAATAACAGAGCATCACCTTGCTGAAGAACATGAAATATTGCACATTGTTAATCAAACGAAATGTAGGGTTCTCAGCCTTACTATTGCAAACAATTTGATGCTTGGGCACCTGCATTATTCGACAAAATCTAGTGTGCGTCAAAGAGCAAAGAATTGTGAGTGATGGTGATTTACAACCAAGTGGTTATATCGACCATTTATTTTGCCATTACTGCTATCAGGAACAAGCTATAAGCTCAGTATTAATGACACATGCGCATATATGTGCTGAAAAAACAAAATATCACTCAATTTTTTGAGCTGACTTCAGTGTCATCGCAAAGTCATTTTTAAAAGTGAATGGCATTAAAGAATTAAATCACCAAGCGGTACTTTTCCAACGTCAATTATTAACCCACTTTAAAGTAATTAAACGTTGAGTGGTTAAGGTGCATTGAATTCGAAATATAAAATAATTAAACTCCCAACAGCAGTACACATAAGCACATAACCATTAATACCAAAATGGTCTTTTTCCCGGCGACTGCGCTGACGCTTCATCATCAATACCGCCAGACTTATGATCACACATAGCGACAACAAACCGACTAAATATATTGTGAGTGTTTCAGACCATTCTTGACGCCCTTCTATGCCCCAAAATCCTTGCACCCCAGAGACAAATTCGGGGCGGGCATCATGAAACACTAACAGCGCAGCAATAAACACAAACCAACCCAAGACATTGATAAATACCATGCATTGAAAAAACCTATCATTTTCTCTTGATGACTTTCTTCTTTTTGGTACCGATTTTGATGTTGGAACGATGATTTTCATATACCTAATAATACTAGCTTTATTGTCGATTTTTCTTGAGTCTAAGCGCTACCTGAGTAAGATTACACATCTTGCGAGATTAGCCAAGTAAACTGCACGCAGAAATGCAGTCAATTTGTGTTTTTTCGGCTGGATCCAAAGTTTCAAGAGTAATTTTTGTCTTCTTATGTGACTTTCAGCAAAATTCAGTAGATTTAATTTTACGGATTGTACTTCTGTCTATGCTTTGGAAACGGTTTATATATTAAATGATCACGGGATCGATATCCCAATAATTGGAGAGAAGTAAATGGCGCACGCCTCGGTGGCAGAGATTTTTGCTGGTAAATATTCAGTTGGTGACAAAGTTACAGTCAAAGGGTGGGTTCGAACTCGCCGTGATTCAAAAGCAGGTTTGTCTTTTATTGCTTTGCACGATGGTAGCTGCTTTGACCCTATTCAGGTGATTGCGCTTAGTTCCATTGAAAACTACACCGATATCCAAAAACTCACTACGAGTTGCTCACTGGTGGTATCAGGTTCTTTGAAGGAGTCACAGGGTAAAGGCCAATCCTTAGAAATTGAAGCAACAACGGTTGAAATAATTGGTTGGGTAGAAAATCCAGAGACTTATCCAATGGCACCTAAACGCCACAGTCTTGAATACTTAAGAGAACATGCACATTTACGTGCCAGAACCAACGTAGGCGGTGCGGTTACTCGTGTACGTAACTGTTTATCTCAAGCCATTCACCGTTTTTTCTATGAACAAGGTTATTGCTGGGTAAGTACGCCAATCTTAACAGCAAGCGATACAGAAGGCGCTGGTGAAATGTTTAGAGTTTCGACTTTAGATATGCAAAATATTCCTAAGACTGAAAAAGGCGAAGTAGATTACAGCCAAGACTTTTTTGGTAAAGAAACATTTTTAACCGTGTCAGGTCAATTAAACGGCGAGACCTATGCTACGGCCATGTCAAAAATTTATACTTTTGGCCCTACTTTTAGAGCCGAAAATTCCAACACAAGTCGCCATTTGGCTGAGTTTTGGATGATAGAGCCTGAGGTAGCTTTTGCTGATTTAGCTGACATTGCTCAACTGTCTGAAGATTTACTGAAATATGTATTCAAAGCAGTATTAGCTGAACGTCCCGACGATATGGCTTTTTTTGCCGAGCGTATTAATAAAGAAGCCATATCTCGTTTAGAAAAAGTCATAGACCAAGATTTTGTACGTATGGATTACACACAAGCCATTGAGATTTTGCAAAACTGTGGTAAAAAGTTTGAGTTTCCTGTGAGCTGGGGAGTCGATTTGTCCTCAGAGCACGAACGTTACTTAGCCGAAGAGCATATAGGCGCTCCCATTATCATGCAAAACTACCCGAAAGACATTAAAGCGTTCTATATGCGCATTAATGACGATGGTAAAACGGTAGCCGCCATGGATGTATTAGCACCCGGCATTGGTGAAATCATAGGTGGCTCTCAACGTGAAGAACGTCTTGACGTGTTTGACCGTCGTTTAGCAGAAATGAATCTTAATCCAGAAGACTACAGCTGGTATCGTGACTTGCGTAAATACGGTACTGTTCCCCACTCTGGTTTTGGATTAGGTTTTGAACGCTTAGTGGCTTATGTGACAGGTATGCAGAATGTCCGTGACGTGATTGCTTTCCCAAGAACACCGGGTAACGCAAGCTATTAAACATAGCGAGTGATTAAATTTTGATTAAGCCACTTTTTAAGTGGCTTTTTTATGTATCCAAACAAACCACAATCCCGTCATTTGTGCATCTCGTGTATTCATTAAACTTAGTTTGCAAACCAAACGCTGAATAACCGGAAGCTTAAAATCAATCCTGCGACTGTCAACAACAAAAAGAGGCATGTCAATATTCTGTATCCCAACCTCACAAACCAATATTTTATCTTGCTAAGAAACCCAACCTTGTTATCGGATTTAATAGGAATATTGACAAAGGTATTGAGCATAATAAAAAGTAACAAACTCCAAATGAAACCAGCCAAACTAGGGATCAGGTACACCTCTTCAATGAAGTGGCCAAGATTAAATAAAGAAGAGCAGAATATAGCGAAGCAAGTAAAGCCTATTATTACAACTATAGGCTTGAGCCAAGGGACTTTGGAGGAGATTGACAAAATTTTTTCAAACATTGTAACGAAATTCAATCAAATTTTTATCAGACTATATATGCCATTAAACATACATTATTTCGAGTATAATGACAAAAATCAAAACTGTGGGTCAAAGAAGTACTATACGTTAATTTCACCCGACATATACTCCACAGCATTGCCAGTCAAAATAACTCTATTTTCGACTAGTTTACAGTGTACTAACCCACTTCTTTGGGATAGCTGTTGTCCACATAAAACAGATAAACCAAGGCGCTTCCCCCAATAAGGAGCTAATTCACAATGTGCTGAACCAGTGACGGGATCTTCATTGACTCTTAATTTTGGGAAAAAGCACCGACTGACAAAATCAACATCTGTGCCTTGTGCCGTCACAACCACTCCCCTTAAATCAAGGTTTAACCATTGAGAAAAATCAGGACAAAGATCTATGACCTCTTTAACACTATCCAACACCACCACATAATCAAATCCTGCCAATACTGTTTGTGCTTTGATTTTGCCTAGTCCCAATAATAATGCTGCAGGCGGATCAACTGCTTGTGGCATAGAAGCTGGGAAGTCCATACTGAAACCAGCATCAAATTTAGTTACCACCAATTGCCCACTTTTAGTGTCAAAAATGGCCTTCGGTGCAGAAAAATGGCAATGTTGATACAATACAAAAGCAGCGGCTAAAGTCGCATGGCCACATAATTCCACTTCATCTAAAGGTGTAAACCATCGAAGCTGAATATTTTTATCAGTTTGAACAAAAAATGCGGTCTCTGATAAATTATTTTCCTCTGCGATTTTTTGTAAAAGGTGATCATCCAACCAGTTTTCTAATGGACAAACTGCAGCGGGGTTGCCTTCAAACACTTTATTCGCAAAAGCATCCACTTGGTATAGTTTTATCTTCATCTTGCTCCGGTAAATACCTAAGTAACGTTGTTATCGATTAAGTAAATGTAACAGACTGAATATTTTTTTGGGACTCTGAGCAAGGGATGTCGAAAATTAATGTGAACCAAGAGGAGGTTCGAAGTGTTCCTAACAAACAGCCCCCTGACACGCGAAGGGCTGTTTAACAGCGCACTAAAACTGGTGAGCTTTATCAATAAGTGGCAAAATTTGACTTATTATCGCATTATTTTTATTCACTTCTATAGGAGTATAATCTGCTAACAAAATCTCATTTACAGCCCAAAATCAGTAACGGTTAGCCGCACACTTTTTTGAAAATAAAAAAGTATTAATCCTCCCTTATTTTATCACCTCTCTCGTTATGCTCAGGGTCGATACAGTAACCATGATCAGGTCGGGCGATTGGGTAAGCTGCTTAAAATATTTTAGATGACGAGTTACACCAACATTCATGTTTTTTAATATCGATCAAAACTGTCACTTATCTTCATTTTTTCCTAACAAAAAACGTATGTCTTAATGTTTCATAACTCAGCAAGATGTAAACCACTTCGTCTTGTTTGCCAAACTCACGCTGCAACCAACCAATAATTCTAAATTGCCTTGAGCTAACTCTCAGCCCTCTCACAACAGACATAGGAGTGATTTCAATTTGCATGTGCCTTGCAATATTTTAAGGTCTTTAGCATGGGGACCCTTAACAAAGTCTTGGGGTACAGATAATCTCCTGCTGAAAAGAAGAAGCGGGTAATCCCATGCCTAACTAAACGTTCAAAAATTAATTGATATTACTTACGACAGAGCTCATACCAATAGTCAAATGCCATTATCTAACGTCCTAACCAACTCTTACCATACATATCAATTATCTAGATATGTTCACTAATAAAATGTTGCAACATCTTGGTATACGTTAGTGTTGAACCCGTGCTATAAATTGTAAAAATTAGTAATCTGTAAAAATAGCCTAACCAGACCACTTCAACAACTGCGCTATCCACCAAGGAATGTGTGGGGTTGTTGAACATTTTTACCTTAACAGGAGAATTAACAATAGTGAAAAAATCTAAACAACTCTTTACAGAAATAACGTCAGATGGACAACTTAACATATCCCTAACTGAGCGGGATGTACCTACACCTAAACCTCATGAAGTGATAGTTCGCATCGAAGCAGCCCCAATCAATCCATCAGATATGTGGCCAATGTTTGGCCCAGCCAATTTAGCGGAAGCCAGTTATGACGCAGATAATAAAGTCATGTCTGCACCTGTTCACAAAGGTATTTTACCGCGTATTAAGTCACGTTTAGATTTAGTGTTACCTATAGGTAATGAAGGTGCTGGCGTTGTAGTTGCCACTGGCGATCATCCTGCTGCACAGGCGTTAATGGGTAAAACAGTAGGGGTATTATCTGGGGCTGTTTATAGCGAATACTGTTGTGTGCCTATGCAGGCATGTATTGTTCATAACGAGGGCACTACAGCTAAAGATGCCGCATCATCTTTTGTTAATCCACTTACGGCCTTGGGTATGGTTGAGACCATGCGTATGGAAGGACATTCTGGATTAGTGCATACCGCTGCGGCTTCCGCTTTGGGGCAAATGCTGAATAAAATTTGCCTGACTGAAGACGTACCTTTAGTCAATGTTGTGCGTAATCAACAACAGACCGATATTTTAAAAGCAATTGGTGCTAAACATATTTGCGATTCTTCAAGCCCAACCTTTAAAGCGGATTTGTATAATGCGATTGAAGCAACCGGTGCCACCCTTGCCTTTGATGCGATTGGCGGCGGCGATTTAGTTAGTGATATTTTAACCGCGATGGAAGCAGTAGGCAGTAAAGATGCAGTAGGCTTTAATACTTACGGTTCAGAAGCAAACAAACAAGTTTATATCTATGGTGGTTTAGATTTTTCTCCTACCGTACTTAATCGTGCTTATGGCATGACATGGGGCATAGGCGGATGGTTGTTAATGCGCTTCTTAGGTAAATTGCAGCCACAACAAGTGGGGCAACTCCATAAAAGAGTAGCAGATGAAATTAACACCACTTTTTCTTCTACTTTTACTGAGGAGCTTAGCCTAGAAGAGGTTATGCAACCGCAAAATATTCTCAAGTACAACGCTAAAAAGACCGGTGAAAAATACTTAGTGACCCCGTCAAAAGCTTAACAAGAAGTAAAAACAAAAACGGGCGCATTTAGCGCCCGTTTTTAATTAATCTTTAACCTACCATATACGCACGCGTTCTTCAGGCGCTAAATAAAGTGCATCTTCAGGTTGTACATTAAAAGCTTCATACCAAGCATCGTGATTACGTGGTGCCAATGCGCGGTAACGACCCGGAGCATGAGTCCCCCCTTTTAATTGTGACAACATACTTTGCTCAGTGCGTTTTTCACGCCAAACCTGTGCCCAAGCTAAAAAGAAACGTTGGTCACCTGTCACACCATCAATAACTGGTGCTTCTTTACCATTCAAACTAAGCTGGTAAGCGTGATAAGCCATAGACAGTCCACCCACATCACCAATGTTTTCACCGAGGCTATTACGGCCATTGACAAAATTACCTTCGATTGGCTCGTAAGCGCTGTACTGTGAAGCGAGGTCGTCTGCTTTGGTTTCAAATGCAGCTCTGTCTTGATCAGTCCACCAGTTTTGTTGAATACCATTAGCATCAGACTTAGAGCCTTGGTCATCAAAGCCATGGCCCATTTCATGGCCAATTACTGCCCCTATACCACCATAATTAACTGCCGCGTCAGCGTTAGGATCAAAGAATGGAGGCTGTAAAATGGCAGCTGGGAAAACAATTTCATTAAACGAACTATTGTAATAGGCGTTCACTCGTTGTGGTGCCATACCCCAGCGGTTACGATCAGTTTTTTCTAACTCTTTGACTACACTATCGTCTCGAAAAAACGCACGCAAACGCACAATATTTCCCAATAAGTCATCGGCTTTTATCTCTAAGCCATCAAAACGTTGCCATTCATCTGGATAACCAATTTTAGGCACAAAAGCGGCAAGTTTAGCTTGAGCATTCACCTTAGTGTCGGCCCCCATCCAATCTAAACCTTCTATACGTTCGCCAAAGGCTTTACGTAAATTTTTAACTAAGTCAGCCATTTGTGATTTTGAACTAGCAGGGAAATGTTTTTCTACGTAAGTTTTACCTATAGCAAAACCAAGTGACTGTGTACCCGACATAGCAGCGATAGCACGCTTCCAACGTGGACGAGGCTCTTGCTGACCATTTAAGGTTTTGCCGAAAAACTCAAAGTTAGCGGTAAAAATATCATCAGACAAAATTGACGCATGATTAGAGACAGTATGGTAAATCATATAGTCTTTCCATACTTCAAGGGGCTGCTCACTTATCACTTTAATCACGTCTTTGACAGGCTGTGGTTGGGATATATTTAAGTGAGGTATTTGATAACCTGTCTCGGTAAAGTAAGTGTCCCAATCAAACCCCGGATAGGTGTCTGTTAAGTTTTCACGTTCTATTTGATTAAGTGAAAGGTCACGATTGCGACGTTTTTCACGAGGCCATTGCACTTCAGCTATTTTGGTTTCTAACGCGAGTATTTGTTGAGCCTTTTGTGCGGCGCCTTCCACCTTGGCGAAATTTAACATTTGTTCAATATGCGCCACGTATGCGTTACGGATGTCCAAGAAACGTTCAGAGTCTTCGAGGTAATATGATCGGTCTGGTAAACCTAATCCCGCTACTCCAACAGACATTTCATACTGATCAGGGTTTAAGCGGTTAAACCACATACCACCACTAATGGGGCTAGTTGAGCCGTCTAACCAAGCACTACCGAACGCAGCTGTTAAAGTTTGTTTGTTATCTATGTTACTAATTTTTTCTAGTATGCCACTGATAGGTTTAAGGCCTTTGGCGTTAGCAGCGTCAGTGTCCATGTAAGCAGCATAAAAATCAGCCACCATTTGCTGCTCTTGATTGAGCTCTTTTGCTTGACTGATTTCTTCTACTAACTCTTTTATTTGTGTTTCACTGCGCTCAGCCAATTTATCAAATGCACCGTAGCGAGTTTTATCGCTAGGAATTTCAAAGTTGTCGTACCAAGTGCCACCTGCATATTTAAAAAAGTCATCTCCTGGTTTAATTGATACATCTCTCGCATCAAGTTCAACCCCAAAACTACCCAGCTCAGCAACACCCTTTACCATGTCTACACTGGCCGTTTGCTCAGATACATTATTGTGTTTTTGTTCGGCCTGTTTACTGCACGCACCCAGTAAAAATACTGAAGCGATAGCGGCACTGATTATTGTTTTTTTCATTAATGTTCCAAATATCGTTAAGTTATGTATTATCAATTATGTCACCTAAAACTTAGATAACCTATATTTGGCCAATTGAAAAGACAAACGAACTTTATCGTCACTCTATCCATGTAAAGGAATTTGTCCAGGTTGGTCTTATTATCTTGTTGAATGGTATGCCTCAAACAAAACGATCTGTGTCTACCACAGCAAAGTAATAAATCTAATAATACTCATAAAATGAGAGGAGCCAAAATGAGCAAACTTCAAGACGCATTGTTTGATCAACAAAACAGTAAAAGTTTATTAAAACAAGCTCAGCAAGCCGCATTTAAATATATAGATAATCAGTCAAAACAGCGTGTATTCCCTAATGAAGATGACATTGAAAAACTTACTATCTTTGATGAGTCCTTACCCGAGGCAACTAGCGAGCCGGTATTATTATTAGAGCTGCTTAACACTGTAGGCTCAGTGAATACAGTTGCTCAAACTGGAGGCCGTTATTTTGGGTTTGTGAACGGTAATGCCCTGCCCGTTACTCTGGCCACTAAATGGTTATCAGACGTATGGGATCAAAATGCAGCTTTATATGTCATGTCACCTATTGCATCAAAGTTGGAAAGCATTTGTCAAAATTGGCTTAATCAACTATTTGGCCTACCCCAACATACTGTCGCAGGATTTGTCAGCGGCACATCAATTGCCACCTTATCGGGGCTCGCGGCGGCCAGATTTCGTCAACTGCAAAAGTTAGGTTGGGATGTGAATCAACAAGGATTATTTGGTGCTCCCAAAATACGTTTAATATTAGGTAGACAGACACACGGCACAGTGGCTAAAGCCATCAGTCTATTAGGCTTTGGACAATCATCTATTGAGTGGGTGGATTGTGATAAGCAAGGTCGATTAATTGTCGAAAACCTGCCTCAATTAGATCAGAGCTGTATTTTGGTATTGCAGGCCGGCAACGTGAATTCAGGTGCGTTCGATGACTTTTCTACCTTATGTCAGCTTGCCAATAAAGCTCAAGCTTGGGTGCATATAGATGGCGCATTTGGATTATGGGCCAAAGCATCCAGTGTGTTTGATGCACAAACTAAAGGCATGGAGCTAGCAGACTCATGGTCAGTAGATCCCCACAAAACACTTAATACGCCTTATGATTGTGGCATTGTATTATGCAAAGATGCCGAGGCCTTAACTAGCGCACTCCATCAACAAGGCAGTTATATTCAACTCAGCGAACAGCGGGATGGTTTGTTGTATACCCCTGAGATGTCAAAACGCGCTAGAGCCATCGAACTTTGGGCGGCCATGAAATACTTAGGACGTGCTGGCATAGCTGAACTGGTTGAACAACTTCATAGTCACGCAGAGTTTTTCGCAGATTTATTATCTGATAACGGCTTCACAATATTAAATGACGTCGTCTTTAATCAAGTGATCCTAAGTTGTGAAACAGAGCAACTGACTCAACAAACGTTATCCTTAGTGCAGCAATCAGGCGAATGTTGGTGTGGTGGCTCAGTGTGGCATGAAAAAAGTGTTATTCGCATTAGCCTGTGCTCTTGGGCGACAACCAAACAAGATATTTTACGCTCAGTAAATGTATTCGTAGAAGCTCGAAAACAAGCTTTAAAAACATAACCATCTGAGTTTATTAATAAAATATCACTGAATATTGTGATAAATTGTTCTTCAGTAATCTGGTAAAAATTTATTACATTAGCCATACGATGCACAGTGAAACGATCGAGACGAAGACCATGATAATTAAGCCACACTCTATGCTGTGTCATGAATGCCACTTCTCAGTTAAAATACCACCATTAACTCATAAGCAAGCGGCGGTGTGTCCTCGATGTGGCTTGCAACTAACGGTCTATCATCACAATGCATCTCAACGTATTATTGCCTTAGCGACGACATCACTTATATTTTTACTTGCATCTTTACCGTTTGAATTTCTATCGTTTAGCGCCAGCGGTCAATATCAGTCTATTGATATTCTTGGCAGCCTGTGGACTTTAGTTGAAAAGGACTATGCAGTGCTTGCATTAGTCCAAGCGATTGTAGTGTTAATACTTCCCGCTTTTGTGTTAATGAGTTTACTGTATTTATTGGTTCCCCTGCAGCTGGGTTTACGTCCCAAAAAAGCCAGTTGGGTGGTCAAAACGTTATTCAATTTACTCCCTTGGACTATGGCTGAAATATTCTTGATTGGAGTATTGGTTAGCTTAATTAAAATTGTATCCATGGCTGACATAGGATTAGGCTTATCATTCTTCGCCTTCCTACTTTTCACCATATTCATGACGATTACCCTGCTATACGTTGATAAATATCAGCTTACCCTGTTAATCGATAGTGAAGCAGAAGAAGAACATAAACCTATTAATCCTGCCCATAGCATCCAAACAACATGGGCTTTATTACTCACCTCAATATTGTTGTACATACCAGCCAACATTTTACCAATAATGCACACCAATATATTAGGCAGCGACGAGCCAAGCACCATTTTTGGTGGCGTGATATTATTATGGAAAATGGGCTCATATCCTATTGCTGTGGTGATTTTTGTTGCAAGTGTGTTTGTTCCTGTAGCGAAAATAGTCATACTTTGCTGGTTAAATTATTCGGTACAAGCCAAACAACAGCATGCTCATAGTGAGAGAATATATTGGTACCGTATCACCGAATTTGTTGGCCGATGGTCAATGATTGATGTGTTTGTGGTGGCTGTATTGGTAAGCTTAATACAATTAGGCAATATTATGAGTATATTGCCAGGCCATGCAGCACTAGCATTTTGTGGCGTAGTGATTTGCACCATGCTTGCGGCTATGTCATTTGACTCAAGACTCATATGGCATGAGACAGAAAGACAAAGAAGTGGAGAAAAACCAGTATGAGCCAAGTTCCACAGGAACACTCTTCTGTGACTGAAGAAGCCTTAATAAAACCTGTCAGAACAGTATCAAAGATATGGTTAGTGCCTATTGTTGCCTTTTTTATTGGTGTATGGATGGTTTACTACCAATGGAGTAACCAAGGCCCACTCATCACGATTGAGTTTAAAACGGCAACTGGACTAGAAGCCGGTAAAACAAAAATAAAAACCCGTAATGTGGATATAGGCGTGGTAAAAAACATAGAACTTTCTGATGATTTGAGCGGTGTTTTAGTAACCGCCAGAATGGATAAAAATGCTGCATCTATACTTCATCCCGACAATCAATTCTGGATTGTTTCTCCTCGGGTATCGCTAAGTGGCGTATCTGGCCTAGGAACAATTTTATCTGGCCCATACATCAATATGGCGCCAGGAAGCGAACCAGAGATGAGTGAAAAATTTGTTGCACTTGAAGCACCGCCCGTTACCCCAGCAGGCACCCCAGGACTACATGTCACTTTAAACAGTCAGAGTGAATTTGCCTACAAAAAAGGCGACCACGTTATTTATAAAGGTATTAAGGTAGGGGAATTTGAAGATATATTTTTTAACTTCGAAGAGCGGATTGTGTATTACAACACCTTTATTGAGGCTCCTTACCATAAGCTTATCACCACAAACACCAAGTTTTGGGATATCAGCGGTATAAAAATGAAATTAGGGGCAAGTGGTATACAAATGAGTACTGGCAGTTTAGAAACCCTGCTAACTAACGGGGTCACATTCGGTATACCAGAAGGAATGCCCGTAGGTGAACAAATAACCGAACGCAGTTTTTTTGATGTTCATCTGAATTATGACTCGGCATCCGAAGAACGTTTTAAATTAAGTGCAAAATACATCATTCTAGTAAAAGACACGATACGGGGCCTTCAGGTAGGTGCCCCCGTTGAATACCGAGGTTTAGTGATAGGTAAGGTGTTGGCCATTAATTCATTAGAGAACAATCACGATAGTATATTGGAGCAAGGTTATGACATACCGGTGATTATCAGTATTCAACCGGGTCGTGTTCAACAACCAGACAACGCTATTGGCTTGGAATTTATTCGCAAACAAACCAGCCTTTGGATTGAACGCGGTCTGAGAGCGACGTTAAAAACTGGCAACCTTTTAACCGGGGCCTTATTTGTAGACTTACAACATTATCCTGATGCCCCCCTAATAAAAACTCAACGTTTACAAGGCTATGAAGTTGTTCCCACTATTTCGGGTGAATTCACAGAAATCACCACCAAAGTCACAGCTATATTGGACAACATTAACGAAATCAAACTGAAAGCTATTTCTGATAACGCCAACAATATGTTGTCGCAAATTGCGCAGGCAGCACAAACACTTCAAGGCACAGCAATTACTGCCAGCCGTCTACTAACCACTGTACATGAAGACAAAGTCAGCACTGCATTAACCGATACACTTACAAACTTATCCAATTTGAGCAAAGATTTTTCAGCTGATTCTGAGACTTACAAAGAACTCAATCACACTATGCAGTCACTACAGAGCACGTTAAAGGAATTGCAACCATTACTCTTGCAGCTAAATAGTACACCCAACAGTTTGATTTTTACTGATAGCAGCGGACCTAGGTTAATTCCAAGGGCTAAAGTGACAGACAATCAAGGAGCAGCAAAATAACATGAAAATAATGACTATTTGTTTATTTATAGCGTTATTGATCAGTTGTACATCTGAACCATTAAGTGTGCGCTACTATTTATTACATACACCAGAGAGTAATGTTTCAAACATAACTCTTGAAACACAACCTATCAAAGCAAAACCTATAGTCGTTTTGCAATTACTTAATGTTGCCGATTATCTGCGTCAGTCAAGCTTAGTGATGCAGGTCAATCAGCATGAACTTCATTATTCTCGGCAAGACGTGTGGGCAGAAAAATTACAGTCCTCTTTTTACAAAGCTTTGCTGCAAGATCTGAATGCGATTGGCCAGCGAAATTATATCGCAGCCACCTCTCCCGATTCGACATTTGCAATGACTACTGTATCCATTCAATTAGAACATTTCCATGCCACAGGCGCGTCAACCGTTGTCAGTTCAGGGCGTTATTGGATGTCAGTACTTGAACCAGAAACAGATAAAAGTAAGGATCGTGTCACATCGAGTCATACCTTCTTTTTTGAGTCAGATTTAAAGCAGGACGGATACGCTCATGCCGTTGAACAATTGCGGACATTAATTGTCAGCCTGTCTAAGAAAATTGAAAAGGATATTGCGGCTTTGCCAAATAATTAGAGGTTGTTTATGAATTTTAAAAAACGGGTCCATAATTATTTAAGTACTGGCGTTGAGCAATCAAGCGACACAGAGACAAACCAACAGATTTTTGTTGCCAATTTGTTTGGTTTTATTGGCTATAGTATCACTTTCGTAATGGGCGTCAGTGCGTTCTTTAGAGAAGATTGGTTGCTTGGTAATGTTTTGCTGATTGCCAGCCTGCTGTTCTTTAGCTCACATCTGATACTACGTTCGAAGTGTTTCACCACCCCTTACAAACATTCAGCAAATTTAGTGACGACCTCACTTATGTTTTTGGTGGTTTACTTAGTGTTTACCGGAGGATTCAATAATACAGGTCCGTTGTGGATTTATCTTGTACCGCCAGTTGCATTATTTTTTGGGGGAATGCGCAAAGGCTCACAAAATATTGGCATATTTGTTTTGATTATTAGTGCATTGATGTTTTATCCAAATGATGAATGGCTTAGCACGTCTTACACCTTTGAATTTAAGTCTAGATTAATCTATTCGTTTTTAACCGTTTCATTTTTATTTGCTTTTTATGAAAATGCTAGGCAAAACTCATACATTCGGATCCAAGAAATGAGTCAAAAGTTTGAAAATCAGGCCATGCGCGATCCTTTATCAGAGCTGTTAAATCGCCGCGGAATGCAAGAAAAGTTACAGAATGAATTTGAACGAAGCAAACGCTATAATAATCATTTAACCGTGATGATGTGTGACATTGATGATTTCAAAACAATCAACGATCAATATGGTCATGATAAAGGCGATGAAATAATCAAAAGCATAGGGACTATTTTTAAATCTGGAATGCGCAAACAAGA
>Ga0209712_10002366_pt1 | contig 15533 bp, 8 predicted proteins | sample ArcOceMetagenome_FD_187443 | JGI IMG/M metagenome (GOLD analysis project Ga0209712, IMG submission 187443) | Marine eukaryotic phytoplankton communities from Arctic Ocean - Arctic Ocean - Greenland ARC118M Metagenome (SPAdes) (version 2) | ecosystem: Environmental > Aquatic > Marine > Oceanic...
ACAAGTCTCAAACCCCGTCACATCTTTGGATAAGGAACACTATCTGCCGCACGCTGCTAGATCCCAGTGGTATAGGTTTAGCCGTGAAATACTAAGCAACATGTTATCGCCTCGCAATATAGTAAACAGAGGATGTATATTAATAGGGTCAATAGAAACAGATAAGTGCATTTACTGCATATGGTTCGTGAGACCTACGATTGCATATAGCACATGGAGCTATATTAGTGCTATAGGGAAAGTGGGGTCTCTAGAGAGCACAATAGAAAGTATGTATGCTCGTTGGAGGCCATATACTAAGAAAGAAATACAACTTAGTATCTCTGATAAATCACAAAGACCTATAGTGAAGGTTAGTGGAACGATGTCATCGATCTATCATGATAACGTGCGCATAAGCACCAATCAAGTGTCATACTGTTCGTCGGTTTCGTTTGCATGCAGCACTCTAAGAATACAAGTCATAGACAACAGACAAGCCACGGTTAATATACGAGATGTAATGTGCACTCAACGATTGTTATCATGCCTGCTTCCACACCAGCATAAGGAAAGTTTTAGTGTTACACACGGTAGCAGTTACGCGTCGCTCAAAATGCACAAGGAGAGAATCGCTAATCCTGGTGGTGCTAGAATAACAATAGGCAAGAACGGAGGTATGCAATACATAGGGCGTATGAACCAAGTGTGCGATTCATATCTAGTGCTCTGTCGAATAATGAGAGAAAACATGAGCACTAAGGAGTTTAGAAAGCACCTATCAAGGTCACATATCATGAAGACACATAGCTTCCCGGACGGTATCAGCAGAACGCGACAACCTTAGTTGTACGGAATCAAAGCATACTGGAAAAAGGATCATCTCCAGGCTTGAATTGCTCGATATCGCTTAGAACAATAGTACGCTTCTTCTTGGGAGGAGTAGTGAAAACAACTGGTTTAGATACGCGAGGCTCTGGAGTCGTGGTCGTCTTCTTAACCGGTGTCTTTTTGGCTGACGTTCTCTTGACTGATGTCTTCTTGGTCTTTGACTTAGAACGAGAGCTAGCAAATGAACTAGCAAGCTCAGTTGCTTTGACTGGAGTCAACAAATCTTCGATAGAGAGTGATGTCATTGCGCTGACGCTTGCTAATGATGCGTCGGTGCCACTAGTGGCTCTAGGTAGCTTACTGTCTGGTGTCTTGTTTACCACAGGGTTCACGTGTACTGCATTACTAGGCTTTACTGATGCATCTAGAGATGCGATAACATTATCGTGAATGGAGGCATGAACGTAGGCGTTCGTGTGAATGATCTCTGCCATCTCACTGATCAGATTCTGTTGTTTGCGGCACAACGTGAACCACTTAAAGATCAATGGGTCTGTGTCCTTTTCCGTGCATGCTGCACGCATAGCACTATCAATTTGATCAAACTCGGAACCCAGAGCATTAGACTTAGACAGGACTTCCACCATGCCACTCTCAATAAGTGCCTTCACAGATTTAGTCATCGTATACTGTATATCTGACTCTTGTGTTCCTTGGACACTCGTGTAGATCTTAGCTATGCGTGCCAATACTTTCTTTGCACTCGGGGGTATACACACGTAGTTACTATGTGCACCCACAAGATCTCTGTTGTATGTGATCCTAGATAATTGAGCAGGTTGTCCTGATTGAATTACTGTACAAGTTATGTTATGGTGAAGAAGTCTCTGTTTCACGGATGATGCAACATAAAGGGCTTCTTTTCCGACAGCCAGCAGTGTAAACACCTTATCTCTGTATGAAGTTGCTTGGGTAGTCAAGAGTGTACATATAAATTCCACAGTATACTGTAGTCGTTTAAGATTCATCACAGGAGTAGACTTCTTATTTGAGACAGCGTAATACGATGCGTTAAGCCATATACACCCACCTTTGATGGTTTTCCATGATTCACGCACACAACGAACCACTAGAGACCTAAGTTCTGGATCATCTTGGAAGTGTTGCCCAATGATACGTGTTGTTGGTGTGTCTGGAGTACCATGCTGTTGTGCATAGGAAGCCCCTAAGAAAGGCACTACATTATCTGGATATGGATGAGATCCTATCACTACAGTGTTCACTCTATAATTGAAACATGCTACCATGTAGCGCATTACAGACATTAATGAGTTCTGTTGAGCAACCAAGGTAGCCATGTCAGCGAACATCTCTCGTACTAAGCGTATAGATCTTTTGCGTGCGCGTTGTACAGCCTTGTTGTCGTCATGAACCATTTTCAATTTCATAGATATTGTCACTCCGGTGCATATACAAGCGACGCTTACAAGCCAGTAGCTTACTCCTTGGAGTACACAGACACATCACCGCACTGTATAGATGCTATCACAGATTCTCAGACGAGATACTGTCCAATACATGGACCATCTTGTGTAGGACATTTTGAGATGCACGAAGGGATGTTGTTTCTTCCATCCTGGATGACTCCATCGAGTAGAGGTCGAGAAAATGAGTTGTTTCTCCTCAAGAACAAGTGTATAGCAGGACGTGCAGCTTACGATGTATATGTAAAAGCCGTGTTGTCTACTCTACGAGGTAAGAGTGGATATACAAGGTCTGTATCGACGATGAGCATTCAGGGTAGTCTGCGTATGGTGATATCACCTGGTCACACGTGCTCAGATAACAGCATATATGTGCCCCGCTACATAGCTGAGCGCTGCGTAGTTCCTGTAATAGAAGGTGACCACTATCACTCGTCTAGACTCTCAGATTGCAGATATGTGATCTTAGTTAGACAACCATGTATGTGGACTGGAGGGATCCAGCCAGTAGAACTGAGACTCACCGATCCGGACCTCGATGATGGTGTGGGACCTGATGTCAACTGCAGTATGAAAGTTCCTCTTGCTTTATGTACTCCTTTTGGAGCGGACTTTGACGGTGACGAGATGACAATATTTGGTGTGCGTACTACGCAGTCTGAGATGGAATGTGCTGCGTTTGCATGGGATCATGATAAGTACAGTCCATATAATGACGAAGACTACAATAAAGTAGTGCACTCACATGCCGATGAAGTAGGTACGATGTCTAACACAATGGCCATATGCACAACAATATGCTGGACTGATAGAATATATGGGGTCCGAGCTACGCCAGTGCACGCGAAGTGGATGACATCTGTGTCTTCCATGATAGCAATGACAAATGCCCATGAATCACCTCGTCATCTTGCCAATAAAGGTATGGAATCCATGCGTGTATCTTGTGCTAAGTCTAGTTCACAGAGCGACGTTGGTGCATCTACACGTAGAAGCCGCATAGGGTCTAGTAGAGTACATCTCAGTTCCAATGGAATTCCCATGTTTGGAAGGCGCAACATGTCTGTAATGTGCCCAGATCATATCATTTATTGTATTAATCGTAATGACGGTTGGTTTGGTAACCCCACTATACGGGCCGTTTCAAAGTTATGTTCATCGGTTATGCAGCTCACATTGAAGGTGAAATCAATGACTAATGTCCAGAACCTGTCACCTACATTATCGTTGTTGTCTGGATCAACCTCATGGTTAACTATAGCACATAACAGGGAGATATCCATACACACCATGGATGATTTATCGGATCATAGGTTGTCGCAAACAATATGCAGTTTATATGATATATCGCATGCTCCGGACAATTACAAAGACCAATTCCTAGAGCAATTCGTGAACATAGTTCTACTAGAATGTAGGCGTAGCCTGGACATAGCAGAACACCGATGTCTTGTCTTACTTCTACGTGAGATAGTAAAAGCACCATTGAAGCGTGCCATAGGCATACAAACAGTGATAGGATCGGATTACCCTGAGTTTAGTCCGTTTGCGGTATTTAGTCTATCTTACGTGGATGCCAAGTTTGCAAGATCTTATGTAGCGTACAAAACACCGTCTACCGTAGCGGAGCACATGCTGATACGTTATTTCCACAATATACCGTCTATTATGTGACAGTAGAACCACAAAACTCATCTTATGATGTACCGGCTGTCTTTATAAACCCAGAGTCTGCAACCTTCAATGCATCTAAGATACTGGCTAGACATCTGTCTAGTAACCCAAGATAATACTTCGTGTTATAAACCATAGCGCTGTCATTATATTCGGACTTCAAGACTTTGATAGGTTGCTTATCAGAGCTCACCAGTACACTAATGTAATCGTCTGTTATTCCCATTACGGTGGTGCGTATCACCATGTATGCATGATTTAGCCCAGAACCCTTTGTCACTTGAACATACAGGGATCTATACTCTCGTCTTATATCCTTTACAATAGACAAGGGTGTGGAGTTCTGTTGCATTATATTTATGAACCTGCGGTATGCAATATCAGTTATGATAGCACCAGATCGTCTCACAAAGGAGATCCCCTTCGTTATGTGTGTATCGTCACGTAGTGCAGCACTATAGTGTTTCTTAGTCAGCAACACGAAAGATTTGTACACACTACTGCTTATGCCATCTCCTATCTTCACTCCTGTATCTTGTCTCTCTACTTTGAGATCCGTGAGGCATGTATATGACATAATGCGGTTCACTATTTTAGGCACCAAGCCACGTACAGTGGTCATATGAGAGGAATATAGACGTTCGCTGCCAGGTGAAGCTGCTAGATACTCACACAGGTGTGGTACAGATATGTGCTCCGAATCCCTCATCAAGACATCAACGTAATCTTGTATGGGTCTACATCTATCGTTACGCATAAAAGCATTCATAGAGTTGCTGTTTCCAGCTAAGGTAAACATCACACTATCTGTGTCTCCATATAGAACATCGAAACCTAAGTTCCCTATGATCGCAGCTGTCACATTAAGTGCCCATCTACCGCATGCGGTTATGGACATTCCGCAACGAGGACTATATGTGTTGTACTGTGGGAATGACATGATTCCATATAGGGAATTAGCATTGATTTTATACGCATACTGAATTTGATCATAAACTTTAGCTTGGTTAGTGGCACCATTGCCTTCTCTCTGTTGTTCTTTTAACTTCTGTTTGAAACGCTTTCTGGTCGAAATAAGGGACCTACACGCCTCTGCACATATGCGACGACCAGGGAAAAACCGAGCCTGGAAATCTGGTCCTGACACTATCGTAGCATGTCCTGATGGAACCTGCAACCAATCCACTGCATAGTCTGTGTGTGACAAGCTCGACTTAGGCCAACACCAACTAAGAGGAACAAACAGTTTGTTAGCCGAGAGAGACTCAGCATGTCTCACCATGCAGCACTTACATATCTCGTTTGACCTGTCTTCACCCAATATGTTACTGTGCGCTGTATCATAGTCATGTAGAACGACCTGTACTGAACAGACCCGTAGACTAGGATCTTGCAACATAACAGTAGACCTAAGCATATGAGATACATACTCTTCATCGGGAGCAGTGCTTACCACATTGTACCACTCACCTATTATACACTCCATACGCGGGTCTTGACCGTCTTTATATGGTGCATCTGTTCCTATTACACAAGCACCTAAGAAGCTACCAGCACTGTGTTTCATCAGGCTTATGTGAACCTCTATAGAATCGAAGCGACACCTACGATGGTACATTGAGCACTCGAAATCTATTGATTCTGGGGATATTCCCGCAGAGCATATTATGCTAGGGTACATAGAGGTGAAGTCCACTACGAGCACATTGTGTGCTATAAGAGGCTGGCTGTATAGTATTTCCCCACCTTTAAAGTCCTGAGGTTTCCAGTCACATCTAGTCCAGTTGTAGACACATTTATGTTCCATAGCATTAAAGCATATACAGGACGTCGCCATGGCTCCAGTGTTATATAACATCACATCTTCTATCCACGCCCGAGAACAATAGCACAATGCTATGATTTGATTTATCAAGTCAAGGTTCTTACATAATTCGAGCACCACACAACAATCCATAATGTTATACACACTCATCAATCTGCTGTTGTTTAATGCTCCTTCGAACCATTCTATTTCAAACTTCATCTTGTTGGTGCAACCTTTTAGCATCGGTAGCTTAAGCTGTTTAGCAAGATAGTCCAAACTGAACTGACTAAACGTACCGAACATAGAACTCCTGACGTATATCAGTGTGTCTAGATTGTTTACTCCTGGTATGTCAAGTATTAGACCTACAGTAGGCGCAGTATTGTTAGAACTCTTGGTTATGGATCTGAAGAATCTTACATACGGATGGTTAGGTGGCAGAGCAAAAGCAAGCACCGCATTGTCAAATGCATAGATATTGTGTCCCATGCTAAACGCAGGAGCGTGTACCAATATTGCCTCTATGGTAGCAATAGCTATAGCCTCGCTTGAATCTAGCACCAACTGATTTACTCTTTCGTCGTGCACTCTTGATCTAGTGATCAATAGAGACCATCCACATGTGCACACGAGTGAAGAGCACAGTATGGGTGATTGTGTGTTACACTCTCCTCTGCTTACAAACTCTATTTCTAAATCATATGCTAATGCATGATCTGTAGCATAGTTGAACAGCGGAGGTTCCTGCGATAGGTCACCTAGAGATGATCCAACACCATAACCGTGAATACAATAGTCTCGAGATGTCTTAGACGCACCATGCCCGATTGTAGGGCTTGTTCCATTAGTACGCGTTGTTGATTCGTTGTGACGTATCATCGTGCAAGACTCTAATGCCTCCTCATATAGCGGAGCTTCGTGTAAAGCAGTGCTCATTGTACCATCAGGACCAAGGCACCTGTAGTACCAGTTGCCGTTGATGAGCCCAGACCATATTATCATTCTTACCAGAAATGTTCGACACACAATCTACAGACTCACCTACGTCCTTGGACACAGGTTATGCACCGGATGATACCAAAGAGTCGAATGTTCCACGCGATATCATCTACGACTCTAGCTGTGAAAATGAAGAGGATTCTGGATTTGTTCCACCTTGGTTAGAAACATTGATAGAACATAAGTACATCCGTAAGATCAACAGTTCTGTTTGCATCTACATATCAGCTGCCAATGGATGGGTACCACTTAGATCCACTGCAGCTCTTCGATATATTGCTGACATGACAGGAGGCGAGAGTGCTTCTGTGAACTACGCCATAGCAGCTGCACCTGCCGTGCTCGTTATCAAGCGCCGCATATGGCCCATAGTCATGTTAGGATCCACGTTTACCCAGGGTCTTTGTAGATATTACTTCCAACGTTCCTCGGCAAGTAACCATGTGGTGTTCTATGCAGTAGGCGATAAGAGTAAACCTCTGCAGTTCAGTTCGTACTGCGTGATACCAACTGTGAGGGTTAGACCTGTCGTGCAGTTACCACTTGATGTTTCCTACTATAGGATCGTAGATCACACGGCACTTAGGTGGTTAGTTGATCTATTCGGTGATCATTCTTTGACCGCCTTGTGGAGTCTAGGTGACGCTCTAGCTGACTTTGGTAATAAACGTATGTTCGTCTTGTATGGGCCTGGTGGCATTGGTAAATCAGCTATAGTCAAGATATTCAAGGAAATGGTAGGACAGTCCCATGACTTGCATAACAAGTTCATAGTACAGAACCCTCAATCATATGCCAATAATGACGTAGCGACCAATGCATTGCTCGAGTGTGCATCTGCGAGGATGGTATTCTTCTCAGATTTTGAGGTAAGAGAGGGCGACGAGTTGAACATGAAGACCATAAAAGCCTTGACTGGAGATGACATGGCAGATGGTGTCTCAGTTAGTGTAACTATAATAGGGACTAGCAACCATCTGCCTCGCATTAAAAGTGTTGCTGCGCATGTGAAACCAGACAGAGCGCGTAGACTCGTTATGGTCCCTACTGTAACCAAGAGGCATATGGATGATGTTAGCACTATACCTATCGATAGCGACAGTATTAACCAGTTGGCTTATCTATCGATGGTCGTGCGGATTAGTTATGACAAACCACCTCTGGCAACTAGCGCTCTATTATACAGTCTGTTTCTGAATAAGATAGGAGAGGCTCTACAGCTTATTTGCGTAGATGATAAGGCAAGCAGGATGGAATGTGTGTCCGCAACTATGATCCTATGTTGGCACTTTGGAATCGATATCGATGATATGGATAATTCACTGTTCCGGATGGGCTCAGATTGCACTATATATGCTTGGGGCAAATATTATATAGCACGCATAAAGCCTAAGGAAGGAACAAATCTCAGTGATGTGGGACAGGAGCAGCAACCGGTGCAGAGCACTCAGGGTAACTACAGTATCCGTCAGAAGCATGCTACGGTCTCTACATGGAACAGATGATATCTCTGTTCTATAGATACAAACTCATGCACTCTTATATGTAGCACTCGCACCACTAAAGTGTTACATGAAAGAGCTAATGAGCGCCCAAGGGCTGCACAGTACGATCGTGTGATTAGACACCAGAGTTACCCACAGTTTAGGACCAACACGTTACCTTTACACATATCATGGCTTCAGCTGATGACAACATGGACTTCCTCGGGAACCTCATCCACGAAATGAGCGTTAACACCGCAACAATCAGCAGCGGACATAACCGTGACACTCTCTTTGATGATGATGATGAGAGTCGTAAGTTTGATAGATTAAACGAGGACCTAAAAGACTTAAAGTGCCTTACGAGAGGTGTTAACATTGGGGCAGAAAGCTGCAGTATGGAAAACATGTCTTGCATTGGATACGATGCTAACTCTCCTTATGCTAAGATGAATCCCAATGCACAACCCAAAGACAACTGGTGGAGTCACTTTTACCTTAATTACGCACAGGATGATTCTACGGTGGCACACAGCACGGTAGCTATCATGGGTTGTTACCTTGACCTTAATCAGCGTACTTCAGACAGGTTGAAGAATACATACGCGAAAGACTGCGTCAACGTGTATATCCCCACTGACACCTATGGATGCATCCACAAGCAGATGACTGAAGTCTCTGAGTTTAATGCTTTTGCACAAGGAGGCGAGATCATTGATCGTGCGCAAGGATTAACCTCATTCTTATGTCAGAACGCTGACAAGAGTTCTGGCCTTACTGTGGTTATGTATCAGAAAGTGTTGGGTCCGGACCCGGATGCTGCAGAGGCTAATGAAGAGGACCAGAAAGAGAAGATCCCAGCGTCTGACAGTGAGGATGATCACGATGATGATGTAGAACAAGAAGATGTGCTTATTGGTTACAACCGTAAGGAGTTTCCTATGGCTACGATGTATGAAGCGGCAAAGGACACCACTAAGTTTCGTATGTTAGGAGGCGTTGCATTCGTGAGATTCGGGCTAAGCTACACATGCGATCCTGGTTCACATAAGGCTAACGAGACCCTTCCTGCAAGCATTCTACCAGAGGTCAAGGTCAAGATCCTAGGATTTCATGGCTTTACCACCGATGGTGATAGTATCTCTCCTATTGCCTACAAGAGTAAGAACAAATATAGATATTAGGCAACGCTATCTAGCATCCTTGATAACATGTATGGCAACAGACTCTGAGAACAAACTACGTATCTGCATGATATAGGGACAGGATCAGCGAGAGCACTATTAACAGAAGATAATGAACCGGTGTGTAAGTCGAAGACCGTGGTATCTACACTAGCGTCTATCCTAAACTTATGGTTAGTATAGCCTGTGCATACTATAAACTTGTCTAATGTAATGTACGCATCAGTGTTTTCAAACACAATGCCATCTGCGACATCATCTAATATGCATATCGTGCACTTATTCTGTTCCATATAACGCAGCCAGTCGTCGGTTCTGCAGACATTACGTTGAAACTTTGCACAAGTGTCAAATGCGTGTTGAACAGATGGGTAGTTAGTGAAGCCTGTTACATCCTCGTCATCCCAATTAAAGTCATATATCCAACATACTCTACATACACTCAGTATTGAATTATATTCACTCCTGGGTTTGCCATACATGAAAACGATGTCTTGATTAGTGTCTGTAAGGAAACTAAGCAGAGACGACGATATCAGGTGGTGCACTATATTTGGTCTACGGTCGATTCTGCTGTCTGAATCTGATACAGCTTGGAATCTAATAGTAGACTGATGTTGTGGTATAAACGATCTCCAACTATCTATAGTACCAACTGGTGTGTGCACGAAGCATTCGTTTGTGTCTACTAGGTACCTAATAGCGCTCTTGCCACATAAAAACCACGTCAAGACATCCACGCAGTTTACTACCTCCATAGTAATGCTCTTTCTGCTGACATATCCAGAGACTACAATAGGCGATTCCGTGGAGGAACGTATACAATCTTCTGTGATGCAGGTGAGAGTTCCTTCTCTTAGATCTATTGCGTAACAGATGCCCCTGCATATATAGTAGTGCATAAATGAACCCGTACCTCCTATAAACTCTCCTTGTGTGCTTCTTGCCAAAAGATTTGATGGCACGTATATAACACACGAGCTGTTAGGTTGCACCATGTATCTTACTTTCTTATGCCATGCGTGAAGGTTTATATCAGCTATAATAGCGCATCCTCTTAACATACCTCTCTGTAACGAATGTCTCATGCATGATACGATGCGATCTATGGCGTCTTTCTGACAGGCATCATTATATGTGTACCACACTGAGTATCTAAGCCGAGTCTGATTGGCCTTCATCAGCACTATTGTTACACCGGTGCTTAAATCCAACCTTTCAGAGTATCTGGTCATGCGCATGCTTCCATCTATATCTTCAGATATATAACTGCTCATGTATCGTGGTACCTCATAATAGATGGCATGCGGATCAGAATAATCTCTCATGATTTGCAACTTGCATACAGTGGTGTTTCTACCTTCGCACCATAAAGGGTTCAACGAATGCAACTGTGCATGGTTAACCTTACCGTCTATGACGCACTGTATATCAGCAACTTGATAGTATCTCTGTTCTGTGTGAAAATCACCTGCTACTTCAATGCGCATAGCATACAATACATCTACCGATATCACGGGCATTATATTAGGCAATATATGTTTCTGCACTATAGGAACCGATAAACTACGTACACTCGGTTGCTGATGCAACCCTGGATCGTTGGTGCTAGACAGGAATCGTACTGCTAGCTCTGCTGCAGAGCCATGAATGGGACATCCAACAACCAAGGTTGCGGGTTCATCATCCTGACGGAACTGCTTTCTCTCTCGGAACAGAACAGATCCGCATATAGGACATATCTCCGGTTTGTTAGGTTCACCTCGCGTCATGGATATGAAAAGTCTATTGGCCTCTGGCCTTGGTCAGCCAACAAATGTAACACTCGATGATCAGAGGAGACAAAGCTCAACGTTGCAGATAGACCCAACCAATAGACTCGAGGATGTCTTTAGAATGTGTTCAGACACCAACTCCCAGGTGAATACTTTGATAGGATTCATTAAGACGCTCTCGACAAGAATGAGTGCACTGGAGGAAGAAGTGAGGCAGTTGAGAGATGTCACTGGAAGAACTCAGGCTATAGTAGGATCTGCAGTGTACACTGACAACGAAGCCTGTGCAACGCCTCATGCTAAGGATGCTCAAGTCACAAAGAAAGTTAGCAGTGCTGTTGTCGCTGCAGTGATTAGATCTATTTGGTACGACAACATGGGATTAAATATACCTCTTCCGCTGGACATGAAATACCTGTCTAGTTTGTGCAATGCATGCTTCGGGTCTATGGACGGTGCATCAAAATCGAATGTAGGCGTCATGTTGACAGAACAAATCGCTTCTATCGATAGTGATGCCAACGCAGGCTCTTACATCATAGCTGTTTTGACGAGCACATCAAACGTTTTGGCTTCTAACATGAGAAAGATGTTATTGGACTGCATTAAGTTATTAGGAACCACTTATGCTTTTATGATTCCCTATGAGTTGGCTGCATTGCTCAATAGGGTTACTACGTTTAGTGAAGATAAAACATTACTTAATGGAAGTGTAAATGAGACAGTGATGGTTCGTCCTCATGGTGGGTACAACATTAAAGGAGACGCTTTCACAGAACCTCGTTATATGAAAGCATTCATTAAGACAACGAAGATAGGTAACACCAAGCCCAACGCCACAAGGCTCTGTAAAGCCATAGAACAAAACATGGTAACAGGAACCGGTGATTTCATTTGTGAACTATCCAATGCTAAGATAAGCGAGTTCTCAAAAGCTATAAACAAAGACACCATAAACAAGAACAAGAACACAGCCTCCGCATCGTTGCTTTCAGAAGTGGAACAAGCGCTAACGCCTACTAAGAAGCTTACGAAGGTCAAGAAGAGGTCTATGTGAGCTTAATGTTCATGTTAAGAGCTATTCTGCTGGCGTATGCATACTTTATGGCATCTAGCGGCAATAACATCTTATCGAGGCTGTTTCCTTTGTGCTCACAATCACAAATGTCATCAAGTAACCTGCAGTGAGTGCACACATCAACTAGATGTACATCAGATCTATCGGATAGTTCTGTTATGCAGTGACTAAGTCCAGACGCTATGAGCTGCGTCACTTCCATTTCCCCTAAACTCTTAGACCCTCCACTTGAAGATGATGTGTTCATTTTCTTCACAAAACGAGAAGACATAGAAGATGTAGCTGACACTCTATGAGAAGCTAAGAAACACGACTGCATTACTCTTATGGTGCCATAGTTTGCTCGCACGTTGCGCTTCTCTGATATGTTGCTACCTACTCTGTGCACTTTCCTTGCCACAGGGTGCTCGTTAATGACGATATCAGCCTCATAAAGTTGCAAAACTCTAGTAAGGGAACAATTCTGTGTCCTAGTGCTTGTTGAATAGTGCACAAATGCATCGTTGTACGTCAGGTGAAGGCCTGCATCCATGTGATCGATTGCGTATTGTGCGTAGGCAGCCTCCAATAACTGACTTACTGTGCCTCGCTTCAATATAGAGCTGCTGCCTATCACTATCTCCGCTGGGTTCCCATTGACGTAAGGCATGTTGTGATCAGCTAGTATTGTAATCACACCCTTCTGTCCGTGTAGCGTTGTAAACTTGTCCCCATTTACAGGATGACAGTCACATGTTATAACCAGAAGGGTTCTATCGGGGTCTATCTGCTCTACTGTCTTGATTACTCCGGCGAAATGACACTGCCACCAGTTATAGGACCACGGATCTATAGTAGCTCCCACGTCAGGTATGTTCCTATCGGATGCATTCACAGTCCTACGTACTTCTGCTTCGTAATTAAAACGCTGGCTAGCACTTCTCGACATAACTATCCCGTCTTCATATGTTTGCTGCATATTCATGAACACTGCTCGTAGATTCAACCCCGGCATTGAAGACCTACCAGCGTCTATAATGTGATCTACTGAAGGCATAAAGTCTGGCATGAGTACAGAAGCTTCGCTGTACCTAGGCATTAATTTCATGCCGGCAATATAGTCAGAATAGGGCTCACACACAGCTTGTTGTAAATAAATATTGGACAAGCCTAATCGCGTAGCATTAATATTGCTCGGAAATGGCGTTAAGCTAGCACATGGTGACAATACGTTGTGATATTGAAGATCATCATTGCTGTCTTGTTTTGTGCTAATCCATTTGCCATCAGAGATCATTCTCATGAGAGCTCCTGTGCAAAACGATATGGTGTATCGCATGTCATTTGACGTCTTCTGTAAGGTTGGAACGTGAGGGCCTAGATACGAGGGAGTGTCTAACATCTGTCTTATTGTAGAGAAACACTTGTCACATACATCATAGTCTAATCCTGCTATCGATATAGCTACACTAGCTTTCCGACAACCGCAATTGTTATCCACTAATCTAGCAGAGATGTCTTGCAATATGAGACCTACTCCCATGTTATAACACCTACATACTGTACCTGTGCATACATATCTCACTAGCCCTTTAAGGGCCGCAGAAGACGAACTCGAGGATTGACAGAGAAACCCTGTTTCGCACTCATGTGGTTGTCTCTGTTCCGGTTTCACCAGATATTGGTTAACACCAGGGAACGTGAGTACTACGCTATTTGCTACCATAGTAGATCCTAGACCACAAGGGGCCAGATATCTCTTATCGGGACAAGAGGTGGGCACCACATAGGACCTACTGTCCTCATTGGTACTCAATGTGACACCATCGTATTTGCGTGGGAAACCTTTGTGACCTAGGGTTATAGGAGAATCAGGTTCTGAGGTTAGATCTATTGTTGCCATAAAACCTGGTGGCTTGAGATCATCACATATCATCTGATTATCTATGTATGTTAGTGCCTCTGCTAGTCCTTTTGATCCTAATGTACACTTCTTACCGAACTGAAACATAGGGTTCACCATGTAAGATGTTCTAACTAACAAGGGTAACTTGGTAGTACCAGTATCACATACTGCTATCCTCTCATGTATATGTCCCACTACTAGCGGTGGAATATGTAATGGAATTATGTACCTTTCATCAGTTATATACCCAGTGTTTATATCCATGCCGTGACTATGACATTGCATGTAGTTAGATAACGTACTATGACCGCTGTACATTAACCGGTGGGTAGCTTTAGGACCATCATATTGATCACTATCCTCATCACCAAGGTGACTAGCATCGTCTCCGTCTGATATATCGTCAAGTAAACTGTGACTGTCTTCGTCACTGCTATATATATCGCCCCAATCTGACATTATGTCTGTAGATTCTTGCATAGAGTTCTTTCAAGGTTTAAATGATACAAGGATCTATGTAGGTAGAGAAACCTTGGTTTCAGTCGTAAATACTGTAGAAGGCAGTGACTTCGCGGCAGCTATAAATAGGGGAACCTGCTATACCAACTTATCTGATCAATACGAGGCTGCTACATTATGCATAGCAATGATATCATGCGAAGGTTACAGACTAAGCAACCGGACATGTCCCAGTATACCGGACACAACATTTGCTGTGCTATGGAGCAAGATAACTAGCGTCGTAGAACATACCTCATCGCGTGTTGAGCTTATGCATCTTATCAAAGGTAGAAACGAACAAGGGTACAAGAGTGCAATGAATGTAGAAGCCTATCAAGACTCTGGCATATTATGTCGGACTTCAAGAGAAGAACTAATTACTAGACAGTCCGATATAGATGCGATGCATGGGACGGAGGTTATAGGGTACCTAGGTATCAATGTAGAAGCTAGTCAGCAATGCGGATACTTTCGGTCCATAACTGGAGCACTATGCCATGTCGTAGGTGCACCGCAGGTGTTTACAGGAATATACGATAGTGTCATATGCAACCATGGTAGTAAATGTACAGTTACCGATATATGCAGTCATAAGACATTTACTCTGTGTATGCTGTGTGGAGCTACTTATTGTGGCACTATATCTGTTGCACTCCAGTATCAACAAGTGTTGTTAAGTGATGAACAAGTCTCAAACCCCGTCACATCTTTGGATAAGGAACACTATCTGCCGCACGCTGCTAGATCCCAGTGGTATAGGTTTAGCCGTGAAATACTAAGCAACATGTTATCGCCTCGCAATATAGTAAATAGAGGATGTATATTAATAGGGTCAATAGAAACAGATAAGTG
>Ga0209712_10002368_pt1 | contig 15533 bp, 16 predicted proteins | sample ArcOceMetagenome_FD_187443 | JGI IMG/M metagenome (GOLD analysis project Ga0209712, IMG submission 187443) | Marine eukaryotic phytoplankton communities from Arctic Ocean - Arctic Ocean - Greenland ARC118M Metagenome (SPAdes) (version 2) | ecosystem: Environmental > Aquatic > Marine > Oceanic...
ATAAAATGTTTGTGGTGCCATAAGGCATAAGGACCATACATTTGCACGTCTACAAAATATTTTTTATCTTCTATATGTGTTATTTCTGAAACCCATTTTGTTTTAATTCCTAAAAGGGGAGTCACTATATATTGGATAATTTGTCCTGTATACAGAGGTTTGTCTACGTTAGAAACAATATTAAAACTCATATAATCTGGAGTGATTATTTTTAAGTTTCTGGGGTTTGATAAAAACTCCCAAGCTGTATCTAGAGTAATTGGTAATTTTTGTGATTTGTGAAGCGTGTATATTTTCATTTTAATTATGGACTAAAATATAAAGATTTAAAGAGGTTGCTATGCAAATCCATGTCATGTAAGGCAACAATAAATACTTGTAGTTGCCTACTTTTTTACTGAATTTAAAGAAATAAATAAATAGGACTGCTGTCAATAAAAGGATACCAATTAGACCTAATAAAACGAGCTGTTGATTGAAAAAAATATAATTCCAACTTACATTTAATATAAATTGAATCAGAAAAATAACTTTTACTTTCTCTGTGTTTTCTTCACTAAAAAGTTTTCCTAAATAAATAGAAAAACAAATCATAATTAACGTCCAAGCCACTCCAAAAACCCAACCTGGAGGTGTCCAAGGAGCTTGATTTAAATTTGTATACCAATCTGCCATTGGACCATTATCCATTAACCAACTACCAATTGCTAAGCCACTAAAATTAATAATTAAAAATAAAATAGTACCTTTTAATGGTGTCATGTGCTAACTACTTTGACTGTAAAGACTCAATTTTTTTTAGAACATTATCAGCCTCTAAGTATTTTTTATCACTATCTGTTCTATTAATTGATTGCAATTTATATGCTTCTTCCATTATCTTTTTATAAGATTCTTGCAATTTATCTACTTCACTTTTCTTTTTAAATAAGCCAAACATAAATTTATGATTTAAGGTATTTTGTAATTTTTGAACTTAGTGGTTTCGTAATTGAAAAATAATAATCAATAAGTTCACCTTCAGGAGAAACTAAATACTTTTGAAAGTTCCATTTAACTGAAGAACTTTTCTTATTATTTAATTTTTTTGAGGTTAACCAATTGTATAATGGATGTTGATCGTCCCCTTTCACATCAACTTTTTCAGTAATTAAAAAAGAAACGCCATAATTTACTTGGCAGAATTCTTGAATCTCTGCATTATTACCAGGTTCTTGTTTTCCAAACTGATTGCAAGGAACTCCTATAACCACCAAATTATCTTTATAGGTTGCGTGTAATTCTTCTAAACCTTTGTACTGAGGTGTAAAACCGCATTTCGAAGCTACATTTATAAAGAGAATATATTTCCCTTCAAAATCTGAGAAAGAAATAGGATTGTTTTGGAGACTATTAATCTCTAGATCATAAATATTCATGTTGCTGCGATTTAATTAAATTTTAAAACTTACAATCCCGCAGTCTAATTCAAAGATTTGACCAGAGATAGAACTTGCCTTATCAGAGATTAAAAAAGTAGCTAAGTCAGCAACTTCTTTTGGCTCTAAGTATTTTTTTAAGGGATGACGTTGTGTAATGTTTTCTATCATTCGCTCATTACGCAATAATTTGGACGCCAATTCTGTATCGGTTACTGTCGGAGCAATTGCATTTACACGAATTAAAGGAGCCAATTCTGCACCTAAAGATTTTGTTAAACCCTCTACTGCCGCTTTAGCTGCCGCGACACTTGCATGAAAAGGCATTCCTAGTTTTACTGCAACCGTACTAAAAAGTAAAATAGAAGGGTTACTTCCTCTTTTTAGCGCAGGTAAATAATGTTGTATTGTTTTCACAGCACCGATAACATTAATTTCAAAATCATTTCTAAAATCGTCTAATTTTAGTCTTGAGATTGGTTTTAAGTTAATACTTCCTGGACAATAGATGATGGTGTCTATTGCTTCAATCTCAGGCAAATCATTTGTAAGAACATCACAAGTGTAATGCGTGAGATTAGCATGAGAAAGCACAGGAGTGGATCTACTAATATTAATAATTGAATTTTCATCAACTAAAGATGTTACAATTGCATTTCCAATGCCTTTACTTCCTCCAATAACTAAAATTTTGTTCATATGCGTTTAACGCCTTCCTTTCAAGCGTTTTTCAATTTTTTGTTTAACGGCGGTTAACCGTTTCATTTGATCCATTATTTCTAGATCTTTTTCTATCTTGTATACTTCGTTAAGCTCTAATATTAAAGCTTTTACCTCTCTTGAGGCTAGTATTCTATCGCTTGTAGTCTTAAATGAAAATTTTCTATGTTCAAATTCTAAAGCTCTTTCTAATAAATTCATTCCTTGTTTCGCTGTTTTGTTCTATAATTTTCGAATATAATTATAAAAGTTAGAAAAGCAAGAAAAATCTTTATTTATTATGAAGTTAATGGTTTTCCTTTTAAACGTTTTTCGATTCTTTGCTTAATTGCCGTTAAACGTTTCATAATATCCATAATTTTAGCGTCTTTACTTTCTTTATAGATTTCATTTAAACTTAAAATTAACGATTTTGCCTCTCTAGCCGCCATAATACGGTCGCTAGTGGTTGGGAATCTCATTTTTCTAGTTTCAAATTCTAAGGCTTTGTTCATTAAATCCATAACTTAATAATTTAAGGTGTTTTGTAATTTTACTTTTTTTTCTTCTATTATATTTTTGTAAGTATTCAATATCTTTTTACTAAACTGTATCTAAGTGTATTATTTTTTTAAATCAAAGCACAGGTTATCTTTTTGCGATCGAGTTATTTGAAATTGATTTTTGTCTTGAACATTTAAATCTACCTTTGTCAAATTCTCTTAGTTTTTCATGTTTTGTTTTTCTTCCTTGAACTCTTTTTCTCCACATTTTAAAGCTTTTAAGCTTCATTTCTCTTCTCATTAAGTCGATAACCTCTTGTTCTTTTAAATTGAATTGAAAATGGATCGCTTCGAAAGTTGTTCGATCTTCCCATGCCATTTCTATAATTCTATCAATTGTTATATCACTTAGTTCTTTCATCAATAAATTTAGTTTGTTGCCTCGTAAAAATCATATTTTTTATCATTCTCTATTTTTAGAAGAATAATTTTATCTATAAATTTTTTGTTTTCTTTAAATAATTTATCATTTTTAAATCGAACAAAATTTCCATGTGCATGAATACTAAAGCCGCTCGTTTTGTAAGTATGCAATTGATAAAAAGGAATTGCCCAGCTATAATTCTGCAATCCTTTATTAATATGAACTAAAATTCCTTTTTCTCTTACCTCTATGTTTGCATAATTAATATCAGAAATAGCGTTCATTATTTTTAAAAAACCTGAACTAACTTCTTCAATAATCATTCTTTTTGAACCTATGCCACCTAATTTAATGGCTTCAAAAAAAGAGTAAGGCTTGCCTAGCAAATCGTTAAAAATTGCTTCTGCCTCTTTGTTTTTATTTGTTGTGTTATAAATCATTTCTATTTCAAAGGTAATGAATGTTTAATAAATAAGCATTATTGTTAAACAAAATTAACATAAAATTACAATTTTGTAAAACACTGAATATTAGTTAGTTTTTAGTTCTATCGGAAAGAGTATGTTTTTTTAAAATTCGATTATTCTCTCTAAGGACATCCTTATCTTTTTTCATTTTCCAAAGTACATCACTGGCTCTTTTTCTTGCAGATTTTATGTCGATAATGGTATTTGGGTAATCCTTTCCAAGTTTAAACCCATTAAACTGCTCATCTAATGGAGTCATTAAATAGGGCTCGTGAATAAAAGGAGTAGCAAGTCTTGCTAATTCGGGAACCCATTTTTTTATAAAAACGGCATCTTTATCATGCTCTAAACTGTTTTTAATAGGACTGTAAATTCGCAAAGTATTAATACCTGTCTCTCCTGAATTCATTTGTAGTTGTGGAAAGTGAATTCCTGGCTCAAAGTCTAAAAACAATCTAGATAAATGTTGAGACGAGGCTTGCCAAGGTTGCCAAAGAATGTGTGTGAAAAATGAAACTAACATTGCTCTCATTCTAAAGTTTAAATACCCCGTTTCTTTTAAACAGCGCATGCAAGCATCAATTAAAGGAAAACCTGTTTGTCCTTCTTGCCAAGCTTTTTGATAGGTTAATGAAATGCTTTTTTTTAATTTATGATACCCTTTATTGATACTTTCATTTTCCATAGTGTGCTCCATCTCAAACTTCTGTATAAAATGTGCTTGCCAGCGTAATCTCGAAACGAAAGCTCCTAAATGTCTTTTGTTAGCTTCATTTTTACAAGCCAATGCTTTTTGATAAACTTGGCGAATCGAAAGGTTTCCCCAAGCAAGATAAGGAGAGATTCTACTGCAACTTTCCCTTGCTAATGCAGGTTTAGAAATATTATGCATATAGTTTTCGTGTCTTTTTTCAAAAAAACTATTGGCATATTTCCATGCCATTTTTGCCCCTCCTTTTTGAAAAGGACTCTCTTTATTCGTCTTTAAATTGGTTGCTAAAAAACACATCTCAATTTTGTTTATTTCAGCAATCGTTAAAAATTTTGTTTTATCAAACTGATACGAAAGTTGAGGTTTGTGCATGTAGTCGTGCCAATTTTCGAACCAATCATCCCTGTTCAGTTTACCTCTTAAAACAGCATTATTATTGTTTTCTACCCACTTGATAGAGTTGTTTAAGCAGTATCTAGTAAAGTTTTTATCTCGCTGATAGGTAATCAATAAACCTGTTTCTTGATGAGAAAAAACAGTATCGATTTTATGTGTAATTAGTATTTGATTAAATGTCGCAATAACCTCTGAAGTGACGGTTAGAATTTTGGTATTGAATTTCTTTAAATCCTCATTCATATCTTTCAAAGATTCTTTGATGAAACCCCAATGGCGCTCATCATAATGAGGATCTTCAATTAAGGATTTTTCAAAAACATATAAGAATAAAACACGTTTATTTGCTGCCAAAGCATTGTAAATTGCCTCATTGTCTAGCAAGCGTAAATCACGTTTTAACCAAATAATATGTATTTCTTCTTTGTTAATATTCATCTAAGTTTTCTATAATATGATTTGCTTTTTCTTTAATCTTAGCCCTGTCTTCGGATGACATTTTGTTTAGTACGCTATACATCATCTTCATTCGGAAATTGGAAGATAATTTTTCTTGCTTTTCATCTAGAAAATTCCAGTAAAGCGTATTAAAAGGACAAGCATCATCTTCGAATTTTTTAGTTTTTTTATAGGCACAAGCGTCACAATAATTACTCATTTTTCCAATGTAACTTCCACTAGAAACATAAGGCTTAGTCGCTATTTTTCCACCATCGGCAAACTGACTCATCCCTCTTGTATTTGGCAGTTGTACCCATTCGATTGCATCGACATAAATCCCTAAATACCAAGCGTCAATTTCATCGGGATGAATTTGAGTTAGCAAAGCAAAATTTCCCGTAATCATGAGTCGCTGTATATGATGTGCATACCCATTTTCTAGGGAGTTATTAATCGCATTTTTTAGACAGTTCATTTTCGTTTTCCCCGTCCAAAAGAAGTCTGGTAATTTGTTTTTGTTGTCTAAGAAGTTTTCTTTTTTGTAATCGGGCATTAACATCCAATACATTCCACGCATGTATTCTCGCCAGCCTAAAATTTGTCGAATAAAACCTTCAACTTGGGAAATATCAATTTCATCTTTTTGCTCTCTGTAAGTTTCTAATACGGAGGTAATAACCTCTTTTGGAGAGATTATTTTTGTATTCATCGCAAAAGAAATTCTGCTATGGAAAAGATAAATTTTGTCAGTATGCATTGCATCTTGATAATCGCCAAAATGAACTAATAAATGCTCGCAGAAATAAGCCAATTGCACTAAGGCTTGTTTTCTGGAAATAGGATATTCAAAATAGGCAGGATTGATTTGACCAATCGTTTTTATACCCGATTTTTTGATGTCAGAAAAAATTTGTTCGACATTATTATCAAAATTAATTTCTGGCGGAATTAAAGCATCACCTTTCCATTTTTTTCGATTACTGGCGTCATAATTCCATTTTCCACCTTCAGGTTGCTTGTCAATCATTAAAATTTGATGCTTTTTACGCATATTGCGATAAAAATTCTCCATCAAAAATGTCTTTTTTCCTTTAAAAAAAGTTTTTAAATCTTCTCTTTCTGTATAAAAATGCTCCGTTGAAAACTCTTCGAATTCAATATTTAAATTTGTACAATAGTTTTTTAATTGTTCATCAAGTCGATATTCATCAGGAGATAAATATTCAAATTTTTCAATATTATTTTCTGCTATTAAAATTGATAAATTTTCAGCTAAATTTTGCGTGTTTTTTGTGTCATTTATATTTAAATAAATAACTGGATAATGGGCCGTTTTTAATTCTTGACTAAAGTTTCTCATCGCCGCAAAAAAGCCAATAACTTTCTGAATATGATGCGTTACATAATCTGTTTCTTGTCGCATTTCAAACAAACAGTAAATTGTATTTTCATCCTTTTCATGAAACCAAGAATGCTGGCTATTTAGTTGATCTCCTAAAATTAATCGTAATTTTTTCATTTTCCTTTTTATTTCCTGCGTGGTTTTGCGAACCTTGGAGGTTTTGTTGGGTTTTAATTTTGTATCGACTAGGTTTTTGAAACCTTGCAGTAGGATTTTAAAACAGTGTTTTTGTTAGCCATAATTGTCGAAATTTATAATTTTCATCATAACGTTCTGCTTGCAATTGCGTATTGAATTTTCGGTCTCTTGGATCGTTTCCAACCCCTGCAACATACATCCAGTTTCCATAATTACTATGCACATCATAGTCGATTAAAAGAGATTCAAAATAAGCTGCTCCGATGCGCCAATCTAACAAAAGTTCTTTGGCAAAATAAGACGCAACATTCTGTCTTCCTCGATTACTCATCCAACCTGTTTCCTTGAGTTCGATCATATTGGCATTTACAAAATCGTCTTTGGTTTCTCCGTTAATCCATTTTTGAACGATTGCGTTATCAGTATTCCAATGGTACTCTTTATCTAAAATCCCACCAATTTTAAAGATTTTTGAATCATATTTTAAAGAAATATATTTAAAATAATCTCTCCAAATCAACTCAAAAATCACCCAATAGGTAGATTGGTTTGCGCCAAACTCTTGCTCGTATGCTTTTACTTGCCAGTAAATAGTTTTTGCAGATATACTGCCATTTGCTAGCCAAGCAGAAAATTTTGTGGAATAATCTAAACCAACTAAACCATTTCTTGTTTTTTTGTAAAAGCCTACTTTCTTGCTTTCAAATAAATAGTAGTTTAACCTTTTTAGCGCTTCGTCTTCTCCTCCTAAAAAAGGAAATGCCGTATTTGGATGCACTTCAAAATCGTTAAAACCTATTTCTAAAAGTGTCGGAATTGTAGTCTTATTTTCAATACTATTGGACGCTGGTAATTTTGAGATTAAAGCTTCCGCTGGAATTGTAATATACTTTTCCAATTTCTTTCTGAATTGTGTAAAAACATCAGGAATGTTACTAAAATTTTTTGATACCGTTTCAGGATGATATAAAAATTGATCATATTCTTCAATGAATTGTATGCTTGGAGAAAGTGATTTTTTTATAGATTCGTTTGTATCGACTTCTTCTGAGGTCCATTCTTTTTGGGTAAACACTGCATCGATAGATAATACATCGCATAAAGACGAAATTTTTTTTCCGGGAATTTCAAAATACGTAAGAAGTGTAATATTTAAATCCGATAAATTTTTTTTTAAATTAGTGATGGTGTCGATAAGAAATTTCGCTCTAAATTTCGCTGTTTTCTGAAATCCAAATGTATCAACTTTAAAATATTTTGGATCAAAAAAGTATACAGCAATTACTTTATCGCAACTCTCAACTGCTTTCTTAAGTGAAGCGTTGTCTTTTGTTCGTAAATTATTACGAAACCATATTAAACCTATGTTATTTTGTTTCTCCTGCATTTTTCGCTACAATATTTAACGTTATCCCAATTTTTTTCCCATTTCTTTCTCCAGGTGAACGGACGTTTACAAACTGGGCAATCTTTTGTTGGAAGATGTTGTTTTTTCAAAATTATTTATTAATATTATTAATCATTCCATTAAAAACAAACCAATGAAATGGCATTACAGCATACCAATACAGTCTGCCAGCGAGACCATGAGGTCTAAAAGTCGCGGTTTGATATAATACACCTTCTTCAATTTTAAATTCTAACCAAGCCTCACCTGGTAAAATCATTTCGGCATAGAGTAGGAGTTTGCCCTTTTCTTTATCCGCATAAATTACCCGCCAAAAATCCAGTGCATCACCCGCATTTAATTCTGATGGATGTCTTCTTCCTCTACGCAAACCTGCACCTCCAAAAAATTGATCTACAAATCCTCTAATTTTCCATAGAAAAGTACCGTAATACCAACCAGTTTCACCTCCGATGGACCAAATATTATCTAAAGCGCCATCTCTATTTTTAACTTTTCTTTTTTTGAAATCTTTAAAACATCCATGTTTGGGTACATTAATAAACTCATGAACATAGTTTTTTAATCTTCCACTACTGATGTAAGAATCTTTCCAACTAGAAATAATACTGTTTTGTTTTATTTTTACAAAAGCAAACTCAACAGCTTGTTTATAAGTCATTGGTTGTATATCCAGTATTTTATTGATTTCACTTTTGTTTCCAATAACTTCTACGCCCATAGAATTTACCAATGTACTTGCTAGCTTATAAGAAGTAGAGGTTACAAAGTATAACCAATAAGAAGATAATTTTGGCGTCATTACTGGCACTGTTAAAATCCATCTTTTTAATTTTCTAACTTCCGAAAATTGCAGCAACATTTCTTTGTAAGTCAACACTTCGGGGCCAAAAACATCGAAAGATTCATTGTATAATTCTTTTTTTTCAATTGCGCGGTGTAAGAACGATAGCACATCTCGAATACCTAAGGGCTGTGTTTTTGTATCTAACCATTTTGGAGCAATCATCGCAGGCAATTTTTCAACTAAATCTCTAATAATTTCAAAAGATGAACTTCCAGAGCCTACAATAATCCCTGCTTTAAATGTGGTTAAGGCATATTCTTTTGATGCTAGCGTGTTTTCTACATTTTTTCTAGATAATAAATGTTTAGAAAGTTTTGTATCATTTGTAATTCCGCTTAAATAAATAACTTGTTTTATGGCTGTTTTTTCTATAAAACGTTTAAAATTAAAAGCGCATTTTTCTTCTAAAATATGAAACTCTTTTGCCGAGTTGGACATCGAATGGATCAAATAATAGGCAATATCAATGTCTTTGGGTATGTTGTCTAAGCTCGTGAAATCTAAAAAATCAACTTCTGCTAGCACAATGTTTTTTCGATCTCTAAAATAACTTTTTGCTCGGCCTTTATCTCTCACTGCGCAAACGACTGTATGGCCATCATTTAATAATAATGGAATTAAACGTTTGCCAATATAGCCAGTTGCACCTGTTACGAGAATTTTCATGACATTTTATTTAAATTTTTAGGACGTTGATATGATAGTTGTTTTTTAAATTCAGGAATTGCATAGGTATCTAAACCGTTAATGGTGGCAATATTTCCTTTTGATAAATTAATGAGACCATCTTCTTGAAGTAACTCATCTTTTACATATAATTCTTGAATTTGAGCAACTACTAACATTACATCGTTAGAAGGTACGTAAATTTCTTCTATAAATTTCATACTCATTTGTACAGGCGCATTTTTAACAAAGGGTGCTTTAAATTTACCTTTAAATTCAGATTCTAAATCCGTCATATCAAATTCAGAGATTTTTTCAGGGTATTTTGCTGATGTGTGGTGTGCATCTTCGATTACATCCTCCCAAATATGATTAATGGTAAAAACACCAAATTCCTTAATGTTTTTATAGGTATCTCTGGGAACTGTTGTGGGTCTTAGAATAAAACCTAAAGTTGGTGGACTTGATCCTAAATGAGTAACTGAACTAAAAATAGCAACATTAGGAATACCGTTAGCAGAAATGGAACCTAATAAATTGGCAGACTTAAAACCACTGCAACTATTTATTAAGTTAATTCTATAAATTTTATCGAGATTAAAGATGTCTTTGTTGTCAAAAAAATGCATTTATTTGTTTTTATCGGATATCAACAAAGATACAAATTGTTTAACCTTTTACCGTATTAGATGAACGTAAGATAACGTTAAAAATTTGAGCAAATTGGGCTTGATAAGAATAGCAATGCTCCTGTTTTTATTATGTTTACCTGCATTTAAACTTAATTTTTAACATGTTTAAAGAGCGTATTTATTTCTTTAAAATTTCCTTTTGTAGCCATTTTTCAGCCAAAGAAGGCCAAGTTTCTGCGGCAATATTCCCAGATCGAATACCATATCCATGTCCGCCTTTTGGCAAAATATGCAATTCAACGGGCACTTTGTGGTCTCTCAATGCAGTAGCCATCACAAGAGCACTATTGCCGTATTGATCATCAGCTGTTGCAAAAATAAACATGGGTGGTGTTTTATCATCTACTAACAATTCTGGAGTTAGTTTTCTATTTTCTCCTTCATCTAAATATGCAGGATAAATTAACAAAGCAAAATCAGGGCGACTTGAAATTGAATCAATAGCATCGGTTTCAGCATAAGTTTCTTCATCAAACCGGGTGCCTGCGCGAGCGCTTAAACTTCCACCAGCAGAGAACCCCAGAACGCCTAATTTTCTTGTAATTAAGTTCGCTTTAGCCGTTTTACTTCGAATAACTCGTATGGCTCTTTGAAGATCATACAAAGCTTCTTTTCTTTTGTTCGGTACACGATATTGCAATACATACGCAGTAAAACCAAGTTCGTTTAGCCATGCTGCTATTTCGTAGCCTTCCAAATCAATGGCGAGAATCCCATATCCGCCACCAGGACAAACAATGATTCCAACACCATTATTATTGGATGCCTTTGGTTCAAAAACAACCAAAGCAGGATTTGTAACTTCCGCTAATCGCAGAACGTTGCCACTTTTATTTAAACTTTTTATAACTTCCTTTTTTTCTGCAATTTGACCAGGTACTTTATTCGGCCATATATACATAGTATCCCTCGTTTGAGCAAAATTTGTCATTGTAAAAAAAAAGATTAAAGTTAAATTGAAAAATAATTTCATAGTTGGTTATTTTTGATCTTTAAAACTTCCGTCTAATATCTTTCTTTTACGATTGATTCACAACTATCTTTTGTTAGAACAGTATCAAGTAATCACAATTAATATCTAATTAACCATCAATTAGAATAAAAAAATGCCTCACTTTTAAAAATGGATGATTTCATCCTAAATCTGATCATTACTTTTTTAAAAACTGTAAAGACTGGGTATTATTTATTTTTAAGATATAAATTCCTGCCTTCAAATTTGAAACGTTCAAGGTTTGGGAAAATCCTGAACCTTTTATTTTTTCGATAAACCTTCCTGTAATATCATAGATACTAATTGATTCCAAAGTACTCTTTGAATTACTGATTAAAACGCTGTCTGAAGCAGGATTTGGATAAACATTAAAAACGCTATTTACGTTTTTAATGTTTTCAACACTTAATGTTGACTTATCTAAAAAAGCATCCATTGCTAGAGAAGGACTTCCATCAGCATCCCAAGCTCCTTTGGAATAAGAAGTGAAAGGATTTCTTGCAATGGGTTCCCAATAAAAAACACCCAGACCGTCAGCTTGTTTGGTCTTTTCAATCATATAAGTAAGGAATTGATAGCTAATATCTTGACGACTGTAAGAAAAACCAATTTCTACCATCATCACCTCTTTGTTATATCTTGATTTTAAATCAATCATATTATCATAGGTATCATCTACATTAGATTTCCAATTGTCTAGATCAGGATATAAAGACATTCCAATAATATCAAACTTGTTTATCTGAAAACCGTTATTTACTAAACCATCAATATTCCATTGAAATAAACCATTATCATTTCCACTAGCAAGATGTAAAATGGTTTTAATATTGGTATTGAAGGTTTTAACGGCATTTGCACCCGCGTTTAAAAATTTAGCATAGTTTCCAAAACCACCTGCAGAAGCTTTACCTGTTGTCCACAACATTCCATCATTAGTTTCATTGCCTATTTGAATCCATTTAGGTATGATTCCTTTAGCATCTAAAGCATTTAAAATATCAGCTGTATGATTGGAAACAGCAGCTTCTAATTGTGAAACTGAATAATTAGACCAATCGGCTGGTTTGGTTTGTTGTCCAGGATCTGCCCACCAATCACTATAATGAATACAAATCATTATATCTAAATTATTTGCTTTGGCTTTTTCTGCTTTTGTTACTAAATCATCTATATCACACCAACCATTTGCACTTGAATTTTCTGGATTTACCCAAACTCGTAATCGAACAGCATTTAAATCGTACTCTTTTAGTAAAGGCATTAATTCTTTGGTATTTCCTGCATTATCTTTCCAAGTATAGCCTTCAGATTCCATTTCTGTCATCCAGCTTATATCTGCGCCTTTGCTGATACTTTTTGTACTAAAATCATAACCATTTGTATCCTGTAAAGTTACTACGGGCGAATTCCAATAGCCAGCCCAAGCATTTTCTATCCATCCACCACTTGCATATAATGTTGCTTTTACTTGATAATAATGTCCTGCAGGTAAATCTGCAGACAACTTATGAATGCTTCCCACAAAAAATGATGCAGATTTCTGAATATCAGTTCCTGCTTGCTGATTATTTAATGTAATGCCATTAATGTAACTTACATATTGGTTATTGCTATCCAAAATTTCTAAACCTATAAATATATGATTGCTAGTTGCACCAACTTCACTCGAATATTTAAAATTAACCGTTAAATCTGCTCCTAAAAGTGGACTAATTTCCAAAGGGTTTTCACCAAAAGAAACAATTTCTATGGATTGTGAAAAACTAATTGTTGCTAGCAGTATGAATAGAAGTGAAGTTATTTTTATTTTAGAAATCATTGTTGAATTTTTAATTATGTAAATTTTTACTTTTTAAATATGCTAATACTTTTTTAGGATGATCTGTTTGTATAATTGCAGGTTTTAAGGCAATAATATCGTCTACTTGTTGAGTATCATTTTGAATAAAATTCTCATCAGGTTTCCAAAGAATATTCATAAAAACCAAAATACCGTTGTTTTTTGCCCATTCTAAATTTTCCTGATTGAAGGAATTTTCATCAAAATGCTGTAATTTTGATTTGATGTTTTGTGCATAATTCATCATATCTACGCTGCTAGAAACGATAGGCAAAACAGCATAAGTTGAATCTATTTGTAGTATTTTATCAATTTTTCTTTTATCCCAAATAAACGAAAACACGTCATTTTGCATTTTTTTTACTAAAAGTTGTTGGTATAATTTATTTACATCCACTCTTTTAATATCTAGATTTAATATGATTTTATCTCTCGATAATGTTAACACTTCATTTAAAGTGGGAATTTGATGCGAGGTAACTGAATCCCCTATTTTTAAATACAGTTTTTTTAAATCAAGATATGTGTAATCACTTAAATACCCTTTTGCATTTGTAGTTCTGTCTATTAAATTATCGTGCATTAGTACTAAAATTCCGTCTTTTGTGGTATTTACATCGACCTCTACAATATCAATTCCTTCATCAATGGCTTGTTGGATAGAAGCTAAAGAATTTTCTGGAGCAAATTTATGATAAGCTCTGTGTGCACAAACTAAAATCTGATCGTTTGATAAACGAGTTATTTTAGTTATTACATTTTCTGCTGATTCATTTATTGTAATTTCTGTAGTATTAGTATTTTTTTCTGAACAAGAAAAGAGGAAAATCAAACTTAAAAGGAGAAACTTTTTTATATAAAAACCCTGAATATTTATCATTTTTTATTAATGTTTAATGATGATTTAAAACCTGAATTAATTGTTTTTGCGGTTACTTTCAATTCTTTGAAATTTGAATTTGTCTTTAAAAGTATTGTTGCGATTCCTGCTTCAAAAGCAACTGGATTCTCACCAATTAACATTCCACTTCCCTCTAAATTAAAAGTAACTTTATCATCAAAATCAGTAAGTAGCGTTCCATTTTTATCAACCATTTTCGCATACAAAAAAACAACATCATTTGTTGTAATTTTAGAATTGCTTTCATCAATTTCTAAAATAATTTCTTTAGGAGATTCTTTTGTTTTAACAACGTAATTTACAACTTCATTTCCATCAATAAACCCTTTTGCTTCTAATTTTCCTTTTACATATTTTGGAATACTAAACGTGAATGGTGGCTGTTTTAGATTGTTTGAAATCCGATTATTGTCTGGTTTTTGAATTCCTAAACTTTTGTCGTTTAAAAACAGCTCAACTTCATCACAATTACCAAAAATTCTGACCTCTAAAGGACTGTTTTTTTTCCATTGATTGGCAATATAAATCATTGGTTTTCCTTGTGGATGATTGGCATCTCTTTGACTCTGATAAAAGTAATACGAAGGTTTAGAAATCCTAAACAAATCCATAATTCCTGATGTTTCTAAATCATCGGCATAACCTCTATTATAATCGAACATTGCCCAATAACCATCCGCAAAAGCGGGTGTGCTTAAATTATCGTTATGCGCTTCTTGAATATTAGTGGCTTGCTGTAATAATGCTTTTTCACCTGCAGACCTTAATTGACGGCTTGATCTTTCTGTTCCTAATAAATTACCCCAAGAATCTTGGTCTAAACCAGCATTCATCGCATAATATTCCCAATCTCCGTATTCAGAAATATTATAAGGTTTTTTCAATTGGTCATCGTAATGTTTTAAACGATGTTGACGTGCTTGTAAATAAATATCATAGCCATAAGACTGCCAACCTGCGGTAAAATTTTGTTTTCCAGGATACTCTTGTTTTGCAATGGTAGTTAAGGAATCTATAAATGCTTCTGGCATCCAAGATTCGTTTAAAGAAACTTCCCAAGCTAAAACAGAAGCGTGATTTCTATCTCTTCTAATTAAATCTTTAGCAGTTTGAAATACGTGTTTTTGAAACGCTGTATCTTCACTAAAATATTGCCAACCTAAAATAGCATCAATGGTAATTAAGCCTAGTTCATCACAGGCTTTCATAAACGCTTTACTTTGTGGATAATGAGATAAACGAACATAATCAAAACCAGCATCTTTTATTTTTTTTGCATCTCTATAATTGGCATTATCAGAAAGTGCATAGCCAATAAAAGGATATTCTTGATGACGATTTACACCTCTCAAAAAGGTCTTTTCACCATTTAAGTAAAAATCTTGACCTATAAATTTCATTGTTTTGATGCCAATTGTGGTGATTTCTGTATCCAAAATTTTATCGCCTTCTATAATTTCGGTTTTAAGTGTATATAGATTAGGAGTTCTTGGTGACCATAGTTTTGGGTTTTCTACTTTTAAATCGATCGTAATCTCATGATCATTATTCGCGTTTAAAATATATTTTTCAGTTTTTAAAG
>Ga0209712_10002370_pt1 | contig 15520 bp, 15 predicted proteins | sample ArcOceMetagenome_FD_187443 | JGI IMG/M metagenome (GOLD analysis project Ga0209712, IMG submission 187443) | Marine eukaryotic phytoplankton communities from Arctic Ocean - Arctic Ocean - Greenland ARC118M Metagenome (SPAdes) (version 2) | ecosystem: Environmental > Aquatic > Marine > Oceanic...
CCCTACGAGATGCACCCGTCGTGGTTAAGCTTCGTCGTTAAGCTTACGGCATTTTTGGTTACTTTTTTTGCTGCTGAAAAAAGTGACTGGCATGTCGCTCCACCCCCGACGACCTTGAATTTAAAGCTTTAAAAAAAACTCATCTATAAATTAGCCGTCCCAACAATATTAATTAAATTGTTAAATAAGGTTTATAAATTTCAAAGCCTCGATCATCCCTCATATATTAATCGTTAGATCTAACGAAATTTCCATGTGCATTAACGATTCACTAAAGCTGCGCAAAATCCGATCATTAAATTCCCGTCACTTTCAAGTGTTTAGATCTAGATTTCAGCAATAAAATAAATCGTTATAAAATCCTTATATGTCTAATTTGCAGGCATAAAAGGCTTTAAATCAAGATGAAAAGGTCGCCTATTAACCAATGTGGTCAGTATTAATACTTAATTAGTTACTTTTGCAGATATATCGTACAAAAACTCACAAAATGTAAATTTTAAATGCGATTAAGTCTGGCCGTTAGATGGATCTTTACCTAATCTACTTAACAGAACGAAAACAAAAAAGTTCTTTATTGTTATATAAACTTAATTAAAACAAGATCTATATTCGGAGCATCCACTATGAAAACTCTTTTAAAAGCAATCGCAGTTGCATCTTTAGCAACAGCTACAGCAGCACAAGCAGAAGTTAGCCTTACTGGCGGTGCAGTTTCTGATTACTACTTCCGTGGTGTTCAGTTGGCTGAAAGTTCAGCATACGCTTCTATCGATTACACAACTGGCGGTTTCTACGCTGGTGTTTGGGCTATTGATAACAATTCAATGTTAGAGCGTGATGTATACGTAGGTTATGCAACTACTGTTGGTGAAGTAGGCGTTGACGTTAGCTACACTAACTACTCTTACAGCAACCAAGGTGATAACAACGAAACTGACCTAACTTTAGCAGTTACTTTCGCTGGTCTTGGTTTAAGCTACGCTGACGTTTCTGGTGAAGATGCTGCTGGTAACGACACTGCTGATTCATCAGTAATCACTGCTAACTACACTGTTGGCAACATTAACTTATTAGTTGGTCAAGTTGATTCAGACGTTAATGCAATGGACTACAACTGGGTTGAGCTTTCAACTTCAGCTGATGTTGCTGGTTTGACTGCGGCTTTAACTGTTGGCGGCCAATTCGGTTCTGACAATGGTTCAGCAAACGACGGTTATATCGTTTTAGATCTTAGCAAATCTTTTGATTTATAAGATTATCTAAACAGATAAACTAAGTTAAGAAAAAGGCCTGCATTAGCAGGCCTTTTTTTATGGCTAAAATATAGGCTGGTTATTTATCCACCTGATAACTTAACCGTATAACCGGTTTTTTCGAGCAAGGCTTTAATGCCTTCTCTATGCTCCCCTTGTATTTCAACACTGCCGTCTTTAATCGCGCCGCCACTCGAGCAGCTTTGCTTAATCTTTTTGACCAGCTTCTTCATTTCGCTCGCTTCGAGCACTAAACCATCAATAATAGTGACACCGGCGCCTTTACGGCCTTTTGTTTCACGACGAATACGTATTATCCCATCGCCTTTATCTTGCACAGGCGCGGCTTTACAGCGGCAGCTAGCCTTGGCTTGGTTGCAAGAGGGGCAGATACGACCTTGATCGGTGCTATAAACACGATTTGAGCTCAAACGATTACCTTTTGTACAAGTTGAGTGGGTGTTGCGATGTCGTTATTTTATTCGTAAGACGATGGAAATGACAGAGATCAAAAAGGAATGTGCTGAAGTGTTGTGAAGAGGGGTGCTAAAGGTTATGAAGATAGTTACTGAAGGTTGTAAAGAAAGATGCTTGCTTGGGAGTTACGACGACCTAGCGGCCGTCGCAAAGCATTGATAGCTTACAAAGTGCTAATAGGCTTTATACAACAACCACATCGGCAGCTTCAGGGCCTTTATCGCCCTCAACAATGGCATATTCAACATCGAGTCCAGGCCCAAGACGTTTACTGTCTTTTTGCATAGAACGAAAATGAACAAAAATCTCTTCGCCGTTATCACGTGTGATAAAGCCAAAACCTTTGCTGCCGCTAAACCATTTAACGGTACCAATTTCTCTTCCTTCGGCGGCTTTACGTCTGCGTGGTAAGCTAAATGATACGTTGCTCAAATTCATGTTACATAAAAGCATACAAAGAATAGCTGTGCCGGAAAAAGCCAGAGCAGCATCAGTGTTAAAAATATAATGGATAGTGTTAGTGTCAACCCAGCTGGTATAAACAGCTGAAATCGGTGTGGCAACAACGATACAAATTAGAAGGCGGTAGAATAAAGGCATATTATTTTCTCTTTTATTAATAGTGTTCGGCTGCTTATAGCATGTAATACAGCGCGAGGCTTTTTTAAAGGCATTACTGTGTAATCACAGTAAGCGAAGAATTTTACATTATTCGATGTGTTTTGGGGCTTTTTATAAGACGTTTATCGCATTTAAAGATCCATTCATCTAAGGCGTAGTGCTTCTTTCATCTAATAGCAGTGACTTTGGATAGTGTTAAGAATTTGTTATTCTCAATTTACGGTAATATCCAAGATTCTTATTAGCGCTAAAGAAGAGAAAAATACGGTTTGTGCTATTCTTTCATTAGATATTTTTTATAACTCAATGCAGTTTATCGTGCTTATGGTGTTATGGGCTGGTTGAGATAAATCGTTAGATTAAATAAAAATAAGCGGCCAGTTTGCTTAATATGGGTTCAAACAAATTATGAGTGATCGCGAATTTATCATGCAAATGCAGCCATGGTTTGGCGAAGAAGAAAAACAGTCATTAAGTGATTACATGGATGGCGGTGGTTTTATCACCGAATTTAAGCAAACAGAAGCCTTTGAGAACAGTCTGGCCGAATATGTCGGTGCCAAGCATTGTATTGTGGTTAATAACGGCACCATTAGCCTTTCGTTAGCTGCATTGGCGAGTGGGTTGCAGGCGGGTGATGAAGTTATTGTGCCCAATTACACAATGATAGCGACAGCGAATGCATTAAAAATGTTTGGTATTGAGCCAATATTTGTTGATGTTGAGCCGACAACGTTATGCCTTGATATTGAACTTGTACGAGCGGCGATAACTGAAAAAACGAAAGCTATCATGTTTATGTCGGCGAATGGCCGTTACCCCTCGGTAGGTATTAGCGCATTTGAGCACCTAGCCGCAGAGCATAATTTATTATTATTAGAAGATGCCGCGCAATCATTAGGGTCGCATTATCCGGATGGACGTCATATTGGTATGGCAGGAGTGGCGGGCAGTTTTTCTTTTTCGGCGCCTAAAATTATTTCAACCGGGCAGGGCGGATGTATTGTCACTAACGATGATGCTATTGCTGATAAAGTACGTAAATTAAAAGATTTTGGTCGTGCTAGCGGTGGCAATGATTACCATGAAAGCTTGGGTTTGAATTTTAAGTTTACTGATATACAAGCGTGTATTGGTATTGAGCAAATGAAAAAACTGCCTTGGCGTGTAGAGCGTAAAAAAGAAATTTATCAGCGTTATCAGCATCAGTTAGCGACTGTTGAAGAAGTCACTTTTTTCGCTCAAGATCTAACACATACCACACCGTGGTTTATTGATGTGTTGGTGGAGTCGAGAGATCAGTTAATGGGTTTTCTTAAAACTCAAGATATCGGCACGCGCGTTATGTATCCGCCCATTAATAAACAGCCTGCCTATAATGTTGCTGGCGAACATCCGATATCAAATTTGATTGGAGATAGCGGTCTTTGGTTGCCTTCGGCCGCACAATTAAGTGATGAGACGATTGATTATATTTGCCATTCAATTAAGAAATTTTATAGTTAATATTTCTCGGTTATTAATGAGTCTCTATATAAGAATAATAGTTGAAGGTTTTAGTGATGGATAGCAAACTATGAGTATTTTGTGTTACTGCCTAAGTGGAAAAAAGTTTAGCGATTGCTGTGGTGATCCATCGCCTAATCGACCTGCGCCGGTGGCTGTGCATATTTATTCAGGTCTATTTTCCAAGACTGAATGTAAAAAAATGATTCGTTTAGCTGAGCAGCAGCAGCGAGTATGGCTGACTTTAAAAGACGAAGAGCGCTCTGCGGAACAGGGTGAGGTTGTTCAGAAAAGGGATACTAATCGAGTAACGCAAGCTGTCGATATGATTGAGCATAAAGATTTAGTGGTCGGCTGGATGAATCGGGTAATTACTCAGTGTGTTGAGCCCGTAATTAATCAAGAGATAGAGTTTTTTGAAGCACCACAACTTTTGAGGTATCAAGCGGGTGGTTTATATAAAAGTCATGCCGATAGTGAGGTTTTTGATTCGCAGACTGGCCAATGGGTTAAATCCTTTGATCGTGATGTGAGTTTATTGATTTATCTCAATGATAAATATAAAGGGGGCGGTCTTTGCTTTAATCATTTGAATTATACTTTTCAGCCATCGGCTGGGGATGTTGTTTTTTTCCCATCGGGTCACCGCTATATGCATGAATCGTTGCCTATTGAGCGCGGGATTAAATATGCGATTGTCAGTTGGTCAGCTGTTGTGGGTAGTGAGCGGGTAGGCTTTCCTGATAGCTTAAAATTTTCGCCTAATAGAAATTAATGGTTTTAATTATATTGATGAGGAAGAAGTAGTAGCTATGATAAATAAAATTATGATAAATAAGTTGCTTAGAAACTTTGTTTTTTCAATATCCGTTTTGGCTTTATTTTCCTGCGCCACAGTGGATAAACGGTTTGTAGATCCAGAAGATGCAGTTCATCCAGGTGTTCAAGTGTTTTTGGATTATCAAAAATCCATTAATAGTGAAAGTGAATTTGATGATGAAATACAATTGTTTTTTTCTGAAACGGGACGCAGAAGAATTCAAGCGACACAAGGTTGGAATCGCTTAGTTTACAGTTCTTCATTTCGGGCATTAAAGTGGGGCAGTTGTGATGATATTTCTATTTTAAAGCAGTCATCAAATTCCATTTTAGTTAGCTGTAAAGGGCCTTTTACTTATCGTTCTGCGTTTGGTTTTAGTAGCCAAGAAACGATGCATTTAAGGGTTAATGTTCGTAAGGTTGGTCAGGATTGGTATGTTGATACTGCGGGTATGACGCATACGATGGATGGTGGTAATAGTGTGCCGCGATCGATTGGGATTAAGTTTTCTGGATAAGTATGTCGGTAGTTAAGACTGTCGGGGATGGCCCGACAGCCAGAATCTAGATCTTGAAGCTCTATCTGATAATGTTTTTTTTATATTCTGGGTTTTCTTTTCTATTTTTTAAGTTTTAAATTCAAGGTCGTCGGGGGTGGCCCGACAGCCAGTCACTTTTTTTATTCGCTACGCTCACCCTACGGGACGCCCTTCAGGCGCGCAGCAAACTACGCTGTCTACAGCAACAAAAAGTAACCAAAAAATGCCGCAACCTTAACGGCGAAGCTTGAGCACGACGGGTGCATCTCGTAGTGTTTTCTGTCCAGCAGTTCCAGAGGGATTATCGCCAAGCGGTATAGGGGGTACTTTTTTCTATGCTGCACTTACATCAAGCTTTACGTCCAACTTTTACCTTTTAGCGAAATGATAGTTCTGCTATTCATAATCCTCTGCTTAGCTCTCACTCTTTCACCTTCTGACCCACACTACACTCAACAACTATTTTGAGTAAAATATTATTCTTTTGAACTGCGGCTTTTCATTCTTTTTTTGCTCTTTTCTTTTTTGAGCGGCATGCGGAGCTCAACAGTAAAGACCGACCGTTAGGCACGGTTTTTACTTGTTTTAAAATAAAAAGAAGTCTACTGAACTTGTTCGTTGTAGCCTCATTGTGTTTTGAAAAGTCTGCGGCATCAGAGTGATATTGGCTGGATTCGAGCTCAGATATTGACGAGCAATTAAAGTCGAGTGAAAATAGTTTACGTAGGCACAGCTAAGATGTACTGGATAAAACCACCCCAAAGCGAATAGGTTATATCGGGGTCAATCTTCGTCAGATTGTGTGCTTTCTTTTGGTTACTTTTCTTTGCACAAGCACAGCGCTTTTTGCTGCGCGCCTGCAAGGCGTCCCGTAGGGTGAGCGTAGCGAATCACAAAAGTGACTGGCGTGTCGGGGCCACCCCCGACGACCTTGAATTTAAAACTTAAAATAAAAAAGTAAAACTTCAGAATAATCCATTAATACTAAAAGCATATACACAAGACTCTGGCATCTGGCTGACGCTCCAGCCCCGACGAACTTGAACTGAAACTAAAGAAATAAAAGTCCAGAATACACCATCACCACTAAAAGCTAATACACAAGACTCTGACTTCTGGCCTGTCGGGCCACACCCCAACGACCTTTCTCTTCCCCCATAAAAAAACCCAACAACTTCCGTCGCTGGGTTTTTTCTCACTAAGCATCAAAAACAGATACCAGTAAACACTTCAATTAACTACTCAAAAATCAAACCTTCTTACAAGTCGCCAACTTCGCACCATTAGCAATCAACTTACGACGACGATCACCCTCAGCCGTAACATAACGTTTCCAACTACGTGCGCCCTTCTCAGTTTTCTTAAACTTACTGGCTTTAGAAAATGATTTTTCTGCTTCTTTATAGCAATGCAATGCTTGCTCAGCAGTACCACGACTCATCCAAGCTAAATCTTCACGCTTAAGCTTACCTTTCTTAATCGCATTACGCGCAGCAAACAAAGCCTTCTCATTCTCATTCAAATTAAGATAAACACCAGCAAGACGAGACCATGCATTACCGTCCGAAGACTTCTTAGCCGCCTCTTCTAATACTGGCGAAGCCTTTAGATATTCTTGTGCACGCTGATAAGATGAACCTAACAAAGCCAGATTTTTTTCAGTTCGCTCAATAATCTCATCTTTCATACCCTTCTCAAGCACTTGAGCGGCACGATAAGGAATATCAATAGCAAGGTACTGGTAAGAAAGCGCAATAAGCTGCTTCTCTTTATCTAAACCATTTTGTAAGTACGTTACTTCCAAAGCCATTAATTCTTTTTGGCTTTGCTCTAACGCGCCATACATAGCTGATAACTGTTTCCAATACTTAATTTTTGGATAATGCGTTAACAGAAGGTTACTGATTTTTATTGTGGATTTATAGTTATCTTTTTCATAGTAAAGTGCCCATTGAAAATTCAACCAATTCTCTTTGGGTACAAGACCAGCAACAATCGCTTCTTCAACTACTTCTTCTACTAAATTTAATGCTTCAGCTTTTCTTTCTAGCTGATAATAACCACGCGCTAATAATATTTTACCACCAGGATCAACAATAGCCGCTTCGGCCATCCACAACTCAAGCTGCTGCACAGCTGTTTTATAGTCGTCATTTACAAATAATAATTGTGCAACGGTATAACGAGTATTGGTTCGTTGCTGCGGATCAGCTTCTGGCTCATTGACTAACGCTAAGTAAGCTTTAATCGATAATTGAATTTTGTCTTGCGCGTAATAAACATAACCCAAGTAGCGATTCACCTGAGAATATTCAAAGCCTTCTGAACAGCCACGTTTAAAAGCAGCTAACAACTCGGCTTCAGCACCTACCCAATCTTCTACTTCAGTAAACTCTTGTACTTTAGTGAGTTTTTTAGCACAGCTTGTACCTACAGACTTACGACGCTGAGAAACAGCATTTTTATATTTAAGCGACGCTTCTTTTTCTGCTTTAGTCTGTTTCTTTTTCTTTTCTGCGGCAACTACTGCGCTCACACCAAAACCAGTGCCATCTGTCGACACACTCACTACGACAGTTGCCATTAGGAATAAGCAAGTCGATATGCAAAACCGACTCAACCAACTCACATTTAATTGCTTTAAAACCATAACGCCACTCTACCTTACTCTAAACTTTTGTCATTCCAGTTTGCTACTACCGCCACTATCACAATACTTAGCGCCTTATATAAACAACCGAAAACTATCGAAAAATTTAACCGATGGACTATCTACCGTCTGAAAATCCAGCAAAGGTAAATTTATATAAAACACCTTTCACTTCAACGGCAGTACCGTTAATGACCCGGGGGTTATATTTTAATTTCTCTGCTGCCTTTAATGCTGACTTACCAAAACCGTAATTTTCTGGCCACTCTTCTAACAACCTCACGCCGCGCACTCCGCCCGCCTCAGTCACTATCACTTCAACAACGGCATAACCGGTTTTACCCGCTTTTTCGGCACGAGAAGGATAACGCGGCTGAGGCACATAAATAGGAATAAAATCGGTATCGCGACTAAAACCACCTTGCAAACCAATATCAGGATTAAACCCTCCAGCACCTGCCGAAATATTTAATGCATTATCGGGTGTGTCAATTTCAATCTCTTGCGCTTCTAATTCTGGCGGGGGAGCTTCAACATCATCAGGCTTATCAGGAAGCTCTTCATCTAACTTAGCTTCAATCTCCGTGTCAGGCATATTGAAGTCAGCAATTTTTACACCGCTGTCTCGGTCTAAATCAACATCGCCCATATCGATCAACGCACTCATCAACACAAAAAGTACAAAGGCTATGAGCAAACCAAGTAGCATACTGCTACCTAAACGTATCACTTGCATTATTGCTATCCCCTTACTTCGGATCGGTCGCTAGATGAATATCGACAACACCAGCTTCTTTAGCGGCATCCCAAACTAACGCATAAGCCGCAGCGTTAGATTCACCATCGGCTTGAATAACTACCGCACCCAACGGGTTGTCAGCGTGCATACGCTCAACGACAGTTTTAACGGCACGTTCATCAATTTTTTTACGGTCAATCCAAATCGCGTTTTTTGCATCAATCGCAATTAACACATTCTGGTTTTTAACTTGATCACGTTTATCAGTGGTTGGACGCGTCACATCAACGCCAGGCTCTTTAATAAATACCGCAGTCACAATAAAAAAGATCAACATGATAAATACAACGTCAAGCATCGGCGTGAGATCTATCTCACCCCCATCTTGATTCGCTCTGGCTGCAACACCTCTCTTAGCCATACCTTTTAGATCCTGAATAATGTTCTAATGAATCTTGCTTATGAAACCAACGCAGCTAATAACAATTTGCGCCATTAACGGTTAACCGTTAATGGCCAAGCAAATTATTTATCAGAAGTTAACTGGTCTTCTAGTAATGAACTTTCGCGCTCAACAATACGCATCAAGTAAGCCTGTGCAAATACACCCGACAGCGCAGCTACCATTCCAGCCATCGTTGGCACAGTGGCTTTAGAAACGCCGCCTGCCATTGATTTAGGATCGCCACCGCCGGTCACAGCCATAACATGAAACACTTCGATCATACCGGTAACTGTACCCAGTAAGCCGAGCATTGGCGCCAAGGCAACTAGCGTTTTAATTAACGCCATATTTTGATTAATTTTAATAACGGCTTCAGAAATTAATGCTTCACGAATACGGCGTGCATTCCAAGATTGTCGTTCGCTACGACTCTCCCATTCAGCAATAACTACATTCATGTCGTTTCTTAAATCCGTAACGAAATAAAATACTCGCTCAAAGATTAGGCTCCACATTAAAAATAGCAGACCACCAATCAGTAGCAATACGGGTCCGCCCATATCGACAAAGTCGAGGACGACACCCAATGCTTCTGTAATAAACTGCATATCAGTCTTCCCTTGTTACTTTATTTGCTTTCGGCGTTGCGCGCGATAATACCGGCGGCCTGCTCTTCAAGCACATGAATAACACGTTTTGCGCGGCCACTAACAATGGTATGCGCAAGTAAAGTTGGGATAGCAACGATCAAACCTAATACCGTTGTAATCAATGCACTAGAAATACCGCTAGCCATTGTCTTCGGATCGCCCGCACCAAATATAGTGATGGCTTGGAAGGTAATGATCATACCGGTCACTGTACCTAATAGACCTAGCAACGGCGCCACTGCAGCAATGATTTTAATCAAGGTGAGTGAGTTTTCTAAGTTAGGAATTTCTTTAAGAACCGCTTCATTTAATTTCAACTCAAGCGACTCAGTATCCATATTTGGATTTTCATCGGCAATAACTAACACACGACCTAGTGGGTTGTTAGTGTTAGCTGTAGTTGATTTCAACTGCGCATTCACTTTAGCACCAATCGCTGTTAACACGATAAAACGCCAAGCTGCAATTAACATTGCGATAATACCAACAGCCGTAATGACATAACCGACTTGGCGACCTTGATGCCAGCGCTCAGTCAATGTTGGCGTATCAATAAACGCAGCTAATAAGCTACCGCCAGTTGGACCCGTTGGATCAACACCAAAACGACCATAGCCTTCAGTTGAATTGGCAAGATCTTCTGCCCAATTCACAAATGAACTAGATGGCTGACGAGGAAGAATAGACAAGGCATCATCTGAATATTTCAGATACTGGCCATCAGTCGTCACAATGTTGAATGAACCTACACGAACAACATCCGCTTGAATGTCATCACCGGCTGGTGTTGCAACAGTTGTGTTGAACTGAACAATACGACCCGACTCAATCATTTCACGCTGCAGTTCAAACCAAACGCGCTCAATTTCTTCAATCGTTGGTAATGAATCGCCTTTCAGCTTTTCAATCAAGCCCGTTAAGAACTCACCACGATTCGGGTATTCAGTACTTACTAAAGACGTATTAAAGTTTTCACGCATATCGCCAGCAGCTGAATTGATATGGCCAAATAATTCGTTTAAAGAACCTTTAGCTTCATTCAATGCTTCACGCTTAACAATAATCTTTTCTTTGTTTTGCTCAAAGATTTTCTCAAGACGCGTTGAACGCTCTTCTTCACGGGTGCGAGTTTGCTCCGCTTTCTTCAACAAGTTAGCTTGTTGCTTTTTATCTTTTAAGAATCTCGCTTCACGCTCTTTATTCTGACGCGCTTCATTCACTTTACCCTGCTTTACATACTCAAGCAGTTGATCAAGAGACTGAGCGCTATCTTGTGCGACAGCAGCTGAAGATAATGTCAGTGAACCAGCAACAAGTAGCGATAACGGTAGCGCACTCAATTTAGTCATTAAAGTTTTCATTGAGCAGCCTCCGGCGCTGAAATAGGTAGTTGCAGAATATCTTTCACTGCTTGGTTACGAGCAATGCGAATACCTGTATTAATATAGCTGCCCCAATCGGATGCATTTAATGCTTCCCACTCGCGAGAGGCATTATTCCAACGGCCAACTTCTTTGCCGTCTTCAGTTTTATAAAGAAGAGCAATACGACCTACACGGAAGATATCAACCTTGCGGTCTTTGCCGTCACCGTTAAAGTCAATCGATGCATCATAGGCTTCGATTTTACGACCGTACTCATTTTCAATTTTGTAAGCTTCTAGTACTTGGCGGAAATGCTCAGCAATAGTCTGATTCGACTTATCTAAGTTACCACGCAAGTTATCTAAGCGCGTTTGACGCTCTTCAGCTAAGAAAGGCACGTCTAAAGCAACAAAATTCTCTAGACCATCAAGCATCTTAATAAGTAATGGCGTAATTTGACGCTGAATCACAGTAACCTGAGACATTGCCTTATCAATTTCAGTAATACGCTTAAGCTGGTTCTGAATACGAGCTTCAAGCTGAGCGTTATAAACGCGCAAACCTTCAATCTCTTTATTCACTTGCTTATAGTTTTGAAGGAGGGCATCTGTTTTATCTGCAATACCGTCTATCTTAACTTGCGATTTTTGTGCCGCTGCGGCCTTGTTCTGCCCGACTTTAAACACATCGTCGAGTTGATCAGCACTGGCTGAAGTTGCATAAATGCAAGCTGAAGTAAGAATACATAAGCCGATTCGCGCAATACGCTTAAAAGCGCTTGGCATCGGAGAAAAGGAGTTAATAGTCATAAGATTCGTATTTCCGAAATTGAGGACGAATTTAATAATACTGTTCTGTAAAAAACATTATGACAGCAGCGAACAAAAAATGACCTACGCAACCGACAATAATTCTTTGAATAAACAACAGACAGTCCTTTAAATTCTGTTTTTAAATTCTGTTTTTAAACCTTACCGATACATTATCAACAACCTTGTCGACAGAACTCACGCACCGTTTTAGTTCACCAAAAACACGTTTAAGCCAAGCTGCTTGTAATCCATACAAAGGGCCTGTTCAACGAAGCCGCGCATTTTAATAACATATGCCGTTACTGTGCAAACATATTGCCGTTATAAAACGTTAAAACTTCAATAATATTGGAATCATTTACATACTGCCGAAGCCTTTAAAAGAAAGACGGCCTTTATGAGTAAATTGGTAACACGGTAACACTCAAATTTAACGACAACCTCCGACTCACTCTTTTGCAGATAAGCAACTTTTAGCAAGCCTTTAAACAGCAATAGGCGCAGAAATATGCGGATGATGCTGATAATCCTGCAACTCAAAATCGTCAAAACTAAAGGCAAACAAATCATCGATATCAGGATTAATCGTCATAGTCGGCAACGCAAGCGGCGAACGCTGTAATTGCAGCTCAACCTGATCCATATGATTAGCATACAAATGCGCATCACCAAAAGTATGAACAAAATCACCCGGCTTAAGGCCTAAAACCTGAGCCATCATCATGGTCAAGAGCGCATAAGAGCCAATATTGAACGGCACACCCAAGAAAATATCAGCACTACGCTGATATAACTGACAGGACAATTTACCTTCAGCAATATAAAACTGGAACATCGTATGACAAGGCGGCAAAGCCATCTCTTCAATGCAAGCCACATTCCAAGCTGACACAATATGACGGCGAGAATCTGGAGATTCTTTTAATTGCGTCATTAACTGCTGTATTTGATCGATATGACGACCGTCACCGGTAGGCCAAGAGCGCCACTGATAACCATACACAGGGCCTAACTCACCCTCCTCATCGGCCCATTCATTCCAAATAGAAACACCATTCTCTTTAAGGTAGGCAATATTAGTATTACCCGAAAGAAACCAGAGCAACTCATGGATTATCGATTTTAAATGGAGCTTTTTAGTTGTAACTGCAGGAAAGCCCTGAGACAGATCAAAGCGCATCTGATGACCAAACACACTATAAGTACCTGTACCGGTTCTATCAGGTTTAAAAACACCCTCATCACGAACGTGACGCATCAAATCAAGATATTGCTGCATAAATTCTAACGCTTCTTATTACTGTTGGATAAAGGCGAGCCACGCTTGCCCAATTTCTTTTTACTCTTTGTCTTTCCGGCCTTCGAATATGCCGCAGCTTTCTTAGCACCTTTCGTTGCTGCGCCGTCGGCAGATACACCATAGTCGACAAACCGTCGATCATTTTGATTAAAACGATAATAACTCAATGCTATCATAGCCGCACCACCGATAATCATCGGTAACGACAAAAATTGTCCTCTCGTCATCCAATCTAAAAATAACGAGGCATCCGGCTCACGGAAAAACTCAACACCATAACGCGCCAAACCATAGCCAAGCAAAAACACACCCGAAGCGGCCCATGCAGGGCGTCGTACACGCGTAAAGCCATAGACCAGCACAAACAGCACCACCCCTTCAAGAAAGCACTGATACAACTGCGAGGGGTGACGAGCAATTGCCAAACTATCCGTCGGAAACACCATTGCCCAAGATACGTCTGTTGCGCGACCATACAGCTCAGCATTAATAAAATTAGCCATCCGCCCCAAGCCTAAGCCAATAGGCGCAAGCGGCGCGACAAAATCACAAACTTCGCCCAAAGGCCTACCTAGCTTGCGCGAATAAATAATAAGCGCAACAAAAACACCTAGCAAGCCTCCATGAAAAGCCATGCCGCCTTCCCATACACGGAACAACCATAAGGGATCTGCTAAAAAACGATCGAAGCCATAAAAAAATACATAGCCAACTCGCCCACCTAACACAGCACCTAAGGCGCTGGTAAACACAAGATCTTCAACTTGCTCAGGACGCATAGGCGACCAAGCCTGTCGCGCTCGCTTGCGCCCAACTAAATAGGCAGCAACAAAACCGAGCAGATACATCATGCCGTACCAGCGTAAACTGATAGGACCAATCGAAAAAATAATCGGATCTATAGTGGGATACTGCAACATAACTTTTTCCAAATCAGTGACACGATCGCATATTAAAACGATGCAACACATTAAATATCATTAAACTAATACGCTAACAATAACTGCAAGCCAATCAAAAATAATAACAACGCAAAACCACGCTTTAAAATTTTATCGTCAACCCGATTAGCAAGCATGGCCCCCATGCGCGTAAACGGTATGCTCGCAATGGCAATACCCACAAACGCCGGCCAATAAATATAACCCGTTGCTAATGCCGGTAAACCATTAACACTCAATCCTTTAATGCCATAAGCCAAAGCACCAAACAAAGCGATAGGAAAACCACAGGCCGCTGATGTTGCAACGGCACGCTTCATGGTTTGACGACAAGCCGCTAAAAAAGGAACAGTTAGCGAGCCACCTCCAATGCCAAAAAAAGCACTGACGCCACCAATCACAACACCACTACCCGCCAATACCGAACGACGCGGCAAGCCAAACCATACCTGTGGCTGCAGAGTAAAAAACATTTGAACAGCAATCAACATTAAAAATACAGCAATGCCTAATTGCAAATAACTGCCTGTAAGCTCAGTCGCCATGACAGACCCTAGCGAAACGCCAGCAATCAAACCTGGCGTCATTAATTTAACAACCGACCAATTGACATTACCCAAACGATGATGCGCAGCCACTGAGCCACAAGAAGTCACAACGATTGTTGCGAAAGAGGTACCTATAGCCAAGTGAACCAACAACTCAGCACTGAAACCTTGTTGAGCAAAAATTAAAATTAACATAGGCACAATAATAGCGCCGCCGCCAACGCCAAATAAACCCGCTAACAATCCTGCAAAGGCACCAACAATTAAAAATAATAACCAATCCATTTAAGCGCTTACTTTTTCGTAATACGGTTGCGGAATAATCGGGTAATACCTTTCTCTTCAAACAAGGCTTCTACGGCTCCTCGAATATCTTCAATTTCATGCATCTCCATTACTGCCGCCAGCAATGCATCGGCCTCAACTTTACTCACACTTCTCAGCACTGATTTCACTTTTGGTAAATTCGTTGCATTCATTGACAGAGAGTCATAACCCATTGCCATCAACAACACTGCCGCCCCTGGATCACCAGCTAGCTCACCACAAATACTCACTGGTTTACCCGCTGCATGGCTCGCACTAGCAATATCAGCTAGCGCCTGCAAAACCGCAGGATGATACGAATTATAAAGTTCGGCAACACTAGGATTGTTACGATCAACCGCTAATAAATATTGGGTTAAATCATTACTACCCACCGATAAAAAATCTACCCGCTTGGCGAGTTCGGCAGCAAGATACACTGCGGCTGGTACTTCAACCATTACACCAATAGACGGCAGTAATGCATCAATACCTTCTTCAACTAATTCTGCATGCGCACGACGAATTAATACCAACGCTTCGTCTA
>Ga0209712_10002371_pt1 | contig 15518 bp, 11 predicted proteins | sample ArcOceMetagenome_FD_187443 | JGI IMG/M metagenome (GOLD analysis project Ga0209712, IMG submission 187443) | Marine eukaryotic phytoplankton communities from Arctic Ocean - Arctic Ocean - Greenland ARC118M Metagenome (SPAdes) (version 2) | ecosystem: Environmental > Aquatic > Marine > Oceanic...
AGGCCTTGCATACTTCATATCCCATTCTGACTTTGTATCAAAGCTTGCCTTTCTTTCACCCGATAATTTATCAAGTCTAGAAGCAGAAAATTGTTGTTTTGCAAAAGCTGTGTTCACACTAATCAGTGTAACCATTATTAATAAACGCATAAGATCTCCAAGATCATTTTATGTACATTAATATATTAGAAATTATAAGGTAAAATTTGATGTGCTACGCATCATTCGTAGTATTTTCATCATCATCAAGATCTTGATCAGGATATTGCTCTGGCTGCAGATAATCCTGCGCTTCTTCAGCCTCTTGTGCCTCTGATTGCATTTCAAATGAATCATTGTGAATATCATCATCTGCTGGTGAAATTTCATTAAAATCGAAGATCTCTTCTTGATCTGTTCCTGATAATTCAGCATCGATGTAAAGACTTACAAGTTCGAACTGACCTTTTAGTCTATTCACCATTCTGTGAACTTCGTCTTCAATCATATTTGGCATGTCTTGAGTATGCTTCAAATACCAATAGATTTCATCTGCTAATTGATGAAAAGAATTTAAGGCCTCAATAACTTCTGGAGTACAGTGTGATAAATCTTGAATGCTTGCTTTAGAGTATCTATTATCAAACACATCTCTAAAGACAGCTCTATTTCTCTTTAAAGAAAAAGCTTCAATATAATCATTTCGTCTTACGGCAATACGATTAAAAAGATTTTGAGCATCAAGTTTAAATAATAAAATATAACGAATTTCTAGATCTGTTCTTTTACTTTTCATATTTAACCAGTCGTTTATCCAATCGTAGAGCCTAGTCTTCTCGTTCCACCTGGCCACTTACGAGTTTTATTGTCTTGTGTTGTTATGATTTTAGAAATTGTACCACAGAAATGCTCCATAGTTACTGGAAGGGGTACAAAGTGATATTGTCCCGATTTACCAAACAAAGCAGTCTCATCAATAAACTTAAAACTTGAGGCCACATATGTATACATTCTTTTACTTCTAAGAAGCATTTGAAAGACTTTTTGAACTTTATTTGCGTAATAAGTTGCTTGAGTAAAACCTGTAACGGCCGTTATCACATGAAAGCGCCCCTCACCTTTTGTCACACTAATCAATTCAGTAATTGATACGGGAATAAGAGTATAGCCATTCTTTTTAAATTCCTGGTCTAGCTCAAAAAAATGTTCTGGAAGATTTCGATTAAGTTTTAAATAAAAAATCCAGTCTGTCTTTTCTTCTTTCATACTAATCGTATCGGAAGCAAAGAGAGACTGGATTAAAATCGGGGAAATTTTTGGCACTCAGGGGTAACTATTTCCTACAGGCCTTTAAACACACTAAACACAAAACACAAAACACTAAGAGACTGTCATACATGTCCATCCGTGGACTTGTGCGTCCCATCCTTGGGCCTGACACACATAATAACTGCACGTGTCATGCCAATAAGTGGAGTACAAATACCCTATAATATTGGATACTTATATGAAGGACAATATGTCTCTGGGGTCATAATAAGGTTTAACTAAAAGAGTCAATAAGTGACCACCTATTGATTAGATTTAATTATTAAATACAATAAAAAGTATATGAAACTAAAGAATTTCCTATACTTACTTATACTACTAGCAAGCTCAACTACTTTTGCTAATGGTACGGTCTCGGCATTTCATAAAAGAGTTAAAGACTTAACGGAAAAAAAATACGATTTCTTCGCCTATAAACAAGAAAAGATTCACTACTTAACAGGAAAAAATAGATTTAAGAAAATTAGTTTTTTTGAATTAGTAAATCCGAAAAGCTTTCAAGAAAAAAAATATGAAATAGATACTAAAGGTATAGCTCAAGATATTCTTTATTTTTCTAAGGAGAAATACAGAATACTAATCAGAAAGAATAAAAAGTTCTATGAGCTTAAAAGTGGTGAATTTAAAAAGTTCGATCCTGTTGCAATGAAAGCATCATTTAATTTAGAACCTAAAATAACGGAAACTTTTAAGAAAGTTCAATGTAAGTATTGTACGTTCAAGCTTTCAGTTAATCTCATAAGAGTAGATGATATCGCTCAAATTAATAGTGAGATAGCTTGGCTTCCATATTATAAACTTACAGAAACGACAGGTTTAAGATTTTCAATTGGAGTGTCTCCTTACTTTCTAGAGAATAATGACTTAGAAACTGTGCAAAGTTTTGCCATTAAGTCGCAAGTTCTATTAAGACAATATTTTAATTTAATATTTGTTGAGATTGGTGGTGGGACTCACTACTTTTTTGATTATCAAGATTTTTCCACGATAGCCACAACTGGAATTGGCTACACATTCAAAGAAAAACGTTGGTTATTTAAAGAGAGTATCTCTTTTAATAGCCTTTTCTTCCATGCCTCTACTGTTAGTTGGATTCAGAAAATAAATGAAGCCAAGTTTGGTATTGGTTTTAGTTTTTAGAGAAACTAAAAGGATTTTTTTTCTGTTGAGAATCTAAAAGAATTAATTCATCATTGACGAGATCAATTGACTGAGCTTCACTTGGAACATTATTATAATTTCTCAATATCTCTAGGTTTTTATGATCTTTGCGCCCATAGAAGTTCGCAGTTCTCTTATATACAATGACACTATTATCTTTTGAGTTTAAAACAAAAACTTCATCATGATGAACTTTAATATCAATTGCCCCAACTAACTGCTCTGTTCTTATTGTTCTATAAGGCGCAACGTTTCCAGTTATAACACTTGAAAAAAATAAGATATCACCTGTATCTTTTTCTAAGACAGCAACTTCTTTATTAATACTGTCGTAATCCATAGCAATAACATTTTTTAAGTTTGTATATCGCCCAGCTGTAACCAACTCTTTCTTTGAAATTAAATCTTTAACATAAAATGAATTTTTATGAGCAATGATTTCTAATGTATCGTTTGTAAAAATTGTTTTGGAGCTTGAACTTGTTTTTAAAGTTTCATAACAATCAAGATTTACAAAGTTTTTCCCACTACCATCGCCAAGAGAACTAAGCTGATTTGAGCATTCCTCGACTGTTACGGCAAAGCTAAGGTTTATAGATAGTAAAAGGATGATAAGAGTTTTAATCATGGGACTGTTCCTGTTAAAGCGTTTGTGCTCGTTCCACCATTAGTCGCTGTAGCTTCTAAAGTCGCTGAATAAGATCCTGAACCTAGAAATCCAGCTAGAAATGTTAATTGTACTGTACATGAGTTTCCAGCAGGTAGTATTCCTACACAAGTATTTGTTCCAACAGCAAATGATCCAGCATTAACTCCTGTAGTTGTAATTGATATAGCTGAAGAATCAACTGCACCTGTATTTTGTAATGTAAAAGTAAAAGTTGTATTAACTGAGACACTTCCGTAGTCAGCTGGGTCTGGAGGATTAGGGCTTATAGCTCCAACTTGCCATTCAAGGACTGCTCCATCTACGTAAGCAAAACTGCTGAACGAGTCTGTTTGATAGTACTGAGTAACATCAACATCATAAGTTCCTGCTATATTTGCTCCTGTTGTACAAGTTATCTCAGTTGCCGAGTTCCAAGTTACTCCAAAACAATTAGCTCCTCCAATATTTACAGAAACCATTCCACTAACAAAGCCAGTACCTGTAATTGTAACAGTTGTTCCTCCACTAGAAACACCAACTGCTGGACTAATTCCACTAATAGTTGGACCTGTAGCATATAAGAAGGCTGTTGCTAAAGTATCAGTTTGAAGATCTGGATTAGTTACAACAACATCAACAAGGCCTTGAATACGGGCTCCAGTTGTACATGTTATTGTTGTTGCCGTCGCTGAGACACCTGTACAAACGACTCCACCTATCTCCACAGCGCCATCAATCATGGCAACATCAAAGTTTGTTCCAGTTATTGTAACTGGTGTTCCACCAGCTACTGCACCACCTAGAGGTGAAATACTACTAATGGTTGGAGCTCCAGCTAAGTATGTAAATCCACCAACACTCGTAATCGGAGCTTGAGCTGGATTCGTTATCACTACATCTACAGCTCCTGCTGAACCTATTGGTGTCACACATGTAATGGTATTTGAATCAACTACATTTAATCCTGTACATGATGAGCCATCAATTGAGACTGTTGCTCCCGTAATATAGTTCACACCTGAAAGTGTAATAGTCGTTCCTCCTGTTAGAGGTCCGTTATTTGGTGTTACACTTGCTATTGTAGGAACTCCTACATAGGTAAAGCTGTTTGATAAAGTTCCTGTTTGCCCATCGTAAGAATTCGTTACAACGACATCGACTAATCCCGTAGCTCTTGCACCTGTGGTACAATCAATAGTTGTTGAAGTTACTACTGGCCCCGCACAAGAGATACCACCTATTGATACAGTCGCACCAGCTCTAAAATCTGTTCCAGTAATTGTAATTGAGTCTGTTCCAATGGCTTGTCCAAAAGATATACTTAAAGATGAAACTACTGGAGCATTGATATAAGTTAACTGAGTTCCAAAAGTATGGCTTTGAGCATCTGGATTTAAAATAACAACATCTCTACTACCAGTTCCAGGTGCAAGGTTACACTCAATTGCAGTTGGAATACTTGCATAAGCATCTGTAACAGGACATGCAACGCCACCCACTGTAATAGTAGCTCCACTAACAAAATCAGTTCCATTTACTGTTAGGTTTAGCGAGCCATCGGCATATGCTTCATTCGCTGCAGAACCAATAGATGCAAGACCTGTAATTGTTGGAGCCGGGTTAAATGTATAAGTTATTATTGCTGTTTGAGAATCAGTATTAGTTACAGTAAGATCAAATGCTCCTGCCGCATGAGTCGGTGTATCACATTGAATCTGACTGGCATTTACAAAGTTAAAGTTATTACAGTTGTCACCATCTATATCGACAGTTGTACTAGCAGCAAAGTTAGTTCCATTTATTGTAATTGTTTGCTGAAATGTTGCTGGCCCATTTGCAGCAGGTCCAACTGCACTAATAGTAGGAGCATCACCGTAAGTAAAAGCACCAACTAAGTCATTTGCTTGCCCATCTTTATTAATAAAGTTTAGGTTTTGTGAACCAGTTCCAGCATCAACAGTACAAGATGCAGTTGTAGAGTTTGAAATTGAAAATGCAGTACACGGAGTTCCTCCAATATCTATTGCAAAAGCTCCTGTATCTCTAAAGTCTGTACCAGTTATTGTTATTACTGTTCCACCAGCTATCGGTCCACCAGCTGGAGTGATACTCGTTAGTGTTGGTGGAGGGAAATATGTAAAAGGCGTTCCATAAGTTACTGCTTGACTATCATTATTAGTAACAATGACATTCCCGCTTCCGGTACCGGCTCCACTTGTACAAGTTATCTGAGTTGCACTTACCCAGCTTACTGGATTACATGAAACGGAATTTATAGTAACTGTTGGAGCTGTTGTATTTAAAAAATTGGTCCCATCAATTGTTATTAATTCTCCACCAGATTCCATTCCTTCGTTAGCAAAACCTGGTCCAGTAACTGCTGAAATCGTTGGTGCTGGAACATAATCGATTGTCGCGCCAGTCGTCGTTTGTCCATCAAGATTTGTCACGACAACTGCAACTGCAGAACCTGTGCTTGCTGGAGTAACACAAGTGATTTGAATTGAGTTTATAAAAGTAGGACTTGTACATGGAAGAGCATTAACAGTAACAGTTGTTCCTGCATTAAAATCTGATCCATTAATTGTTAGAGTTTGTGAACCAACTTCATGAATCGTAGTTGGTGAGAAACTTCCAATTGAAGGAGCGACCACATATTCAAAAGCACCACTATCAGTGATAGCTTGAGTATCTGGATTTGTTAAAACAATATCCTGTGCTCCTAAAGTTCCGGCTCCCGGAACAACGCAAGTAGCACTTGTTGAACTTACAAACCCTCCACCACAAGCATTACCTTGAATGGTAATACCAAGACCTGTTACAAAGTTTGTACCTGTAATTGTAATAGTATTGGCTCCACCAACAGGACCAAAAGCATAGCCATAACCTGTTATAGTTGGAGCTGGTATATAATTAATTGTATTAGTTCCTGATTGAGTATCTTCATTTGTAACTTCAACAGTAGCGGCACCACTGCCAGCAGGAGTAGTACATGTAATAGATGTTGGAGGTGTTTCTGATGTTACCGGACAATTCGCTCCACCTATTGTTACTGTTGCACTTGGTTGAAAATCAGTTCCTATAATAACTAATGATTCAGATCCAACTTCAAAAATAGTCGTTGGTGAGAATGAAGAAACTGTTGGTGCGACTACATAACTAAAAACACCAGCTCCCGCTGTTGTAACTTGATTGTCCCTGTTAGTAACAACAACATCTAGCCCACTGGCCAATGCATGAGCTGGTACAACACAAGTCATATTATTGTCGTCTATAAAAGTAGAAGTATCACAATCAAAACCATCAATTGAAACAATTGAATCGCTTAAGAAAAACTCTCCACTCACTTGAACTGTTATTCCTCCAACTATTGGAGCATAAGAGAGATCCATTGAAGTAAAGACAGGAGCTTCTCTATACGTATAAATTCCTGAAGAGATTGTTGATTGGCCATCAAGATTTGTCACTACGATATCGACAGTTTCTGCTATATGCGGTCCTGGTATAACGCAGTCTACATCTGTTGAACTGTTAAAAGTAATAGTTGTACATGCAATACCATCCACCTCAACATTTATGCCTGCTTCAAAGTCAGTACCTGTTAACTTTATTGAATTTACGCCAGCAAGCGCTCCACCGTCAAAGTCAAGACTTGTAATGATAGGAGGCCCTTTATAACTAAAAGATCCACCATCAGCACTTACTTGTCCATCAACAACATTTGTTACAATCATTGTTAATCCAGAACCAGTAGCGTGAGCTCCAGTAATACAAGTGAATGTTGTAGCATTTGTATATGTAGGACTAGTACAGTCCACACCGTCAATAGTGGCACTTTGCCCTGAAGTATGAAAGTTAGTTCCTGTTACAGTTACTGTTGTTCCTCCAAGCACATCTCCAAAAGCAGGAGAAATTGAAGAAACTGTTGGAGCTGGAATATATTCATAAAGATTTGTTGCAGTTGTTGTTTGCGTGTCTTGGTTCGTTACAATTACATCATATTGAGCAGCTGCTTCAGCGTTAGTAACACAAGTTGCTGTCGTAGAATCAACATAGATTATAGAGCTACATGAAGTTCCATTGATTTCAAAATCTAGACTTGGCATAAAGCCAGTTCCTGTAAATGTTATTGTTTGGCCTCCAGCGAGTGGCCCTGCAATTGGAGAAACACTAGTTATAGTTGGAGATGGTCTATATGTGTATGCTGAACTTAGAGTAAATTCTTGAGCGTCTGCATTTACAACTTTCACATCTGCTAATCCAAGGCCTGGGCCAGGAATAGTACAATTGATTTGAGTTGTACTCATTAATGTAGATACAGTACAAGCCACATTATTAATAAAAGCATTTGCTCCTGTTAAAAAGTTTGTTCCGTTTATCGAGATCAATTCCCCACCAGCAAGGGATCCATAATCTAAAGATAGACTCGAAATTGTTGGAGCTGGGTTATAAGTGAAAAGAGATGATCCCGTACCAAATTGATTATCATCAGTATTTGTAACAATAATATCGTAAGTTCCAGCAGTATTTGAAGGAGTTAAACAAGTGATAGTTGTTGAGTTCGTAATTGATACAGATGTACAAGGATTACCACCAATTGTTACACTAGCAGCTGCAAGATCAAAGTTTGTTCCTGTTATTGTGACCGTTTCACCACCAGCAAGAATACCAGTTGTAGCAAGAACACTAACAACCGAAGGTGCTGGTCTATATTCAAATGATCCATAAGTAACAGTTTGGCCATCACTATTTGTTAATACTACTGATCCTGAGGTCGCCGCATTTACAGCAGTAACACAAGTGGTCTGAGTAGGAGATATAACAGAAGGACTACCACATGTAACTCCACCTGCTATAGTTATTCCAAATGATCCGCCCCCAAGTAAGTTTAGACCTGTGAATGTTATTAATTCTCCTCCAGCAAGTCTGCCCTTTGTTATATCCATAGAGTAGATTATAGGAGCTGGAATATAGTCAATTGTTGAAGTTGCTGTAAGTCCACTTGTTGCATTTGTTACAACGACATTTAAACTCGATCCTGTTCCAACTGGAGTTGTACAAGTGATTTGAGTTAAGCTATCTACACTTAATGGCGTACATAAGTTTCCATCGATCGAAACAGTTGCTCCAGCTAAGAATCCAGTTCCTGTTATGACTAAAGATTCTGATCCAACCTGAAAAAGAGTTAACGGAGCAAACGAGCTAATTGTTGGTGGATCCTCATAAGTATAAACTCCAGTTCCTGTACCAAATTGAGTATCAATGTTAGTAACAACAACGTTTACTAAACCTGCTGTATGAGAGGGTGTTGTACATGTAGCTTGAGTATCTGAAATTTGAACCACACCAGTACAAGATGTACCATCAAATGTAATATCTGTTATTGAGTAGAAGCCTGTTCCAGTAATTGTTACAAAATCAAGTCCACTTGAAGATCCTATAGAACTAGAAACCGATGTGACAGTTGGAGCCCCTAAGTAATTAAAAGATCCAGTCAAAGAGTTTGATTCAAGAACATCATTAGTAGCTGTAATATTAGCTGATCCAGCTGTTCCAGCAGGAAGAGTACATGTTATAATTGAATCCGTTTGAGTTATAATTGGGCAGGTACTTCCTCCCACATTTAATGATGTAACTCTAGAGAACTTAGTACCGATTAAAGTTAAAACTCCTCCACCGGCCAGGGAGCTAAAGCTAGGAGATACAGAGGAAATTGTTGGAGCTGTGATCTTTAGTGCTTCAAGCCTCTCTCTTTCCTCAATATTTTGAACAGGATCTCCAACACATGAAGATAGAATAATAGACATACAAGTTACAGCAACAAAATTCATTGCTTTCAATTTAGTGAAGAATAATAAAATATTTCTATCTATCATAACTGTTTATAATTTTAACCTCTGTTCATATACATTCATTTAACCTCAATATTTACCGACACTTAGGACAACTCCGTAATCCTTAACTATCTGAAATTGCCTCGCAAAATAGGCAAAAAAAGAGATATCTCATATGTTTTTTCGGATATTTATGAAAGAAACTTAAATGGTGGACTTAAAAAAAAATTATTGAGTTTGATTGGTATAAAAAAGCCTCTCAATTAAGAGAGGCGATTTATTTAATTAGAAATAGATTTTATTTATTTGGAATTACATCATTCCTGGCATTTGATCTCACTTCTTTCGATCATCTGAGGCGTCATGACAAAAATAAAAAATCTAGAGTCTGAGACTCTAGATTTTATTTTACATCATTCCTGGCATTCCACCCATTCCGCCCATTCCACCCATCGGAGGCATAGCTGAACCAGCACCTTCTTTAGCTGGAAGGTCAGCAATCATAGTTTCAGTTGTTAGCATTAATCCAGAAACTGAAGCAGCATTCATAAGAGCACTTCTAGTTACTTTTGTAGGATCAATGATTCCAGCAAGAACAAGATCTTCAAATTTATCTTCGCGAGCATTATAACCAAAGTTAAATTCAGATTTTGTTCTTACTTCGTTAACAATAACTGAAGCTTCTTTACCAGCGTTTGCTGCAATTTGTCTTAGCGGTTCTTCGATTGCACGAGCAATTATTCTTACACCAAAGTCATATTCAGCATTACCTGTTTTAAATTCTTTAAGGGCATCTGTAGCGTGAACTAAAGCCGCTCCACCACCAACAATAATTCCTTCTTCAACAGCAGCTCTTGTTGCATTTAATGCATCCTCAACTCTATCTTTTTTCTCTTTCATTTCTGATTCAGTTGGAGCCCCAACATAAAGAACAGCAACACCACCAGCTAATTTAGCTAATCTTTCTTGAAGCTTTTCTCTATCATAGTCTGAACTTGTTTCTTCAATTTGTGCTTTAATTGCATTAACTCTGCCATCAACAGCAGACTGATCTCCGGCACCATCAACAACAATTGTATTTTCTTTATCGATAGAAATTTTCTTAGCAGTACCTAAAGCTTCAAGTTCAGTCGTTTCTAAACTCATTCCAAGCTCTTCAGAAATAACAGTTGCACCAGTTAAAGTAGCAATGTCTTTTAACATTTCTTTTCTTCTATCACCAAACCCTGGAGCCTTAACAGCTGCAACATTTAATGTTCCCCTTAACTTATTAACAACTAAAGTTGTAAGAGCTTCTCCCTCAATATCTTCTGCAATAATTAAAAGTGGCTTAGAAGTTTGAACTGCTTTTTCTAAAAGAGCTAAAATTTCTTTCATACTTGAGATTTTTTTATCAGTAATTAATACTAATGGGTTATCAAACTCAACTTGCATTTTCTCTGTATTAGTTACGAAGTATGGAGATAAGTAACCTCTATCAAATTGCATTCCTTCAACAACTTCACTGTATGTATCAGCAGTTTTAGACTCTTCAATTGTGATAACACCTTCACGTCCAACTTTATCCATTGCATCTGCAATCATCTTTCCAATTTCTTCATCATTATTTGAAGAGATTGATCCAACTTGAGCAACTTCTTCATTTGTTTTGATTTCTTTTGAATTTTCTTTTAAGTATTTAATTACTTCTGCTGTAGCTAAATCAATTCCTTTTTTTAGATCCATTGGGTTGTGACCAGCAGCAACTAATTTTGCACCTTCTCTATAGATTGCTTGAGCTAAAACAGTTGCAGTAGTTGTACCATCTCCAGCATCTTCATTTGTTTTTTGAGCAACTTCTTTTACAAGTTGAGCCCCCATGTTTTCAAATGCATTTTCTAATTCAATTTCTTTTGCAACAGACACACCATCTTTAGTAATTTGTGGAGCTCCAAATGATTTTTGAATAACTACGTTTCTTCCCTTTGGTCCTAAGGTAACTTTTACTGCGTCTGATAATGCATTAACACCATTTAAGATTAGGTTTCTTGCGTTTTCACTATACTTTAATTCTTTAGCTGACATATATGTCTCCTATTAATTTGTTTTTGTGGTTATTGAAAGATTCCTAAAATTTCATCTTCTTTCATGATGATAAATTCATTCCCTTCAACTTTTACTTCGCTTCCAGAGTACTTTCCAAAAAGTACTTTATCTCCGGCCTTAACTTCTAAAGAAGTTTTAGATCCATCAGTATTTCTGTAACCAGAACCAACTGCAATTATTTCACCTTGAACAGGCTTTTCAGTTGAGTTATCAGGGATGATAATTCCACCAGCAGTTTTCTTTTCTTCTTCAAGTCTCTTTACTAAAACTTTATCGTGTAATGGTTTTACAGACATTTCCAATCTCCTTTTATAACGCTACTAGTTAGCGTTTGATTTTTAAAGTTTGTTACAACACAAGTTAATACCTATTGCGCCAGTGTCAAGGGTCAGCGGACTAAAAAACTATGGTAAAAGGGATAAATCTTTAAAATCACTATTTGCCATGCATTATTTGCCAGAAATGGCATTTATTTCCCCCGATTTACTAAACTTCATTTTTGAGTAACCGATATAATATGCATGATAAAAAAGACTGCATTCAGCATATTATTAAAAAGCTTATCGTATGGATTAGAGAAAGTCAGATGCCATCACATTAAGCTTTTCTATCTCTCTATGTATTGCATGCTATTTGCTGGGTGTGGAAAGAAAGTAAAAGGCTTAGAAGAAGAGATAGATGTAAGGCGTGAGACACTAACCTCAGACAGCATAGTTTTAAAAGACCACTACTCTCCAAGTGGAATAAAGTTTCTTTCAAAATCTCAATATGACTTCATTAATGATTCTTCAGTAAGAATTCCAGCAAGTATTTCAGTTAATGAAGGTAATGCTGGTAACAACACTGCAGTTATTTATTTTAATGCTCAGTCAGCTAATGATTTTGGATTTTATTGTAAGTATATTGGTGGAGCATCAACTGCATCTCCTATTACCCAGACTGAAATTACAAACGGTTTGACCTATAATTTTGAAACTTGCTATACGCAAGCTAACGACCAAGCGGAAGTAAATTACTACCCGGGTTACGAAGCGATTCAGTTTGGTAATAGTTCTATAATACTAGAGTTATTAAGTGCTGATCCCCTTAAAGAAACTCACGCAACTACTGAATTTGAAGTAAACTGGCGCTAAAACAACAGAATATTTTTCCTAGTCTCACCACGAATTGAAGACAATTTCATTTCAACGTAAAATAGTAAGAGAATATAATCTTTTTACTAGGATACTTAAATGAAATTTTATCTAACAACTCTTGCTCTCGTACTAACTTTTATATTAAAAATTCAAATGGATGCTAATGCAGCATCCGGTTTTAAAACACAAAAGTGTACATTACCAAGCAATGAAACGATAACAGTTGGTTGTACAACTACTTGTGGCCGCTTTAATACTTGGGCGCTAAAGAGATTCGCTAGAAAAAGTGGATACAATATTAATCTAATAAATATTCATAGCGAAAATCAGACACCAAATTTATCAATGATTGATGCGATATTAATTCCGGGTGGAGCAGATATAAATCCTAAATACTATATTCCTTCTCTTGAGGAGGAGATGCAAAATCATATAAAAAGTCTTGATTACTTAGTTAACTATTCTGAAGAAGGAAAAAGAAGAGATCCGTTTGAATATAACTTACTAAAGCAATACTTTGCAGCGACTTCTCAGGATGTTCTATACACACCAGTGTTGGGTATATGCCGCGGAATGCAAATGCTAACTGTCTCTCAAGGGATTCCTTTGTATGTTGATATTAAGCAAGAGCTTGGAATTAAAAATAGAAGATATACTCTCGATAAAGTAACAATAAATAATGATGAATCAGTTATAGCGAATCTTCAAAAAAGAAGAACTTTCAGAGGTGTTGAGATTCACCACCAAGGTTTACAAGTTGATTACTTCAATAAGCATAGATCAAGATGGCCTGATCTTGAAGTCACAGGGACTTCTCACGATGGACGTATTGCTGAAGTTCTGGAATTTTACAATAGACCTGTTCTTGGAGTTCAATTTCATCCTGAATACACTTTTGGTAAAACAAGAAGAAGCACTTTCTCTTGGTTGCTTAACAGAGCATGTATCAAAAAAAATATAACAAGAAATTCAAAAAATAAATCAATTAAGAAATAAGGGTATTTATGAAAAAGATTTTAATAGGCCTATTGGCAATTATTAGTTTCAACGCAAGTGCTGGAATTGAACATGCACCACCAGCATTTAAAACAAATGATGGGAAAGTTATTTTTGTAGATTTTGTTAATGCTGTATATGAGTTAACTTATGATTACAAGACAAGAAAGGCATGGGCATCAACAAGTATTACATTTTTGGCGAATGAAACTGGTTTTCCTATATTTGATTCGCTTTCCACTCCAACGGAAGTAATAGTAAATGGTCGAGCAAGTAATCATAAAATGACTCCAGTTCCAGGTAATGTAAGTTTTATAAGATACCCCACTACTGAAGTAAAACCAGGCATCAATACTATGGTTATAAGAACTCCAATTCAAAATGGAGTTAAGTATGGCTGGAAGGGAGTATCAAGCGGCTTCTTTATTAAAGATCTAAAAGATAGAAAATTTTTAGAAAGGTTTCTTCCAACAAACTATGAATATGATCAGTACCAGATGACTTTTAGAGTTCAAATTATTGGAACTGACAAAGAACATAATATATTTGCAAATGGTATTACAAAAGAAGTTAGTAAGAACGTGATAGAAATTAGCTATCCTCCTTTTTATACAGCTTCAAGTGTATATTTTCATTTAGTTCCAAAGAAAAAGTTTTGGAGACTGAAATTTAACTTCTCATCTATCAGTGGACGACAAGTCCCTATTACGATTTACTCTCGTTTTAGATTTAGAAACTGGAGAATGAAAAGAAGAACTTTAAAAGTAATGAGAGAACTTGAAAGAGACTATGGAGCTTGGCCTCACCCAAGTATGCTTATCTATGGAACAAAAATCAAAGGTGGTATGGAGTATGTTGGAGCAACAGCTACTTCGCTTATATCTCTTGGACATGAACTACAGCATAGCTACTTTGCAAAAGGCGTAATGCCAGCAGATGGAAACTCAGGTTGGATGGATGAAGGAATTGCTTCGTGGAGAGACAAAGGGTACAAAAGCTATTCATCTCCTAACTACTTTAGCTTCAACCTAGCAAAGCATAATGTTTATACGAGAAAAACTGATAAGAATTCATATGTTAAAGGAAGAAGCTTCTTTGCTTATATCGATTATCAATTAAAGCAAGCAGGCCTACCAGGACTTAAAGACTTCTTACGAGGACATTTCAACAAAAGAAAGTTTACAACAATTACAACTGATGATTTTAAATCAGACTTAGAGACATACTCTAAGCTAGATTTTACCGATGACTTTAATCAGTACATATATGGTGGTCATCCAGATGAATTTAAAAATGATCAAATTAAGGGTAGATCTCCAGCAGTTGAACCAGCTAACCCGCATCACGTACAACATACTCAAGAAGAAATTGATTCTATTATCTAATAGAATACTAATATCTTAATACTCAAAAATGGGGAGCATAGTGCTTCCCTTTTTTTTACATGAAATTATAAAAAATCAAATACAAAGGCCATCCCAATAAAGAAGAAAACAAATGATATGTACAAGTAAATACTAGGCCATTTCTTATCCCAAAGACATTCAAATAATGAAGAGAAGATAACAGAAGTGATAGAGATTGCTGAAACAACTGCCAAGTTTGTTGTTTGCTGAATTGCAGTTAAATAGAAAGCGAGAGATAGATATGTTCCAAATATCGAGCCTAAAAAGACATAAAACTTAGATCTCGTATTTAAAGATTTCAAACGAGATCTGAACTGAAAAGGAGCAAACTGTCTGATTAATAAATAAGAAATAAGAGCACCGATACAACGATATAAATTTCCTTCAAAAGCTGTGATTGTTGAATTTAAATCAAATGCAAAGCGAGTTATCAAGACCCCTACTCCATCAAGAAACATCCCAAGAAAAGCAAAAAGAATTCCTTGAACTTCCCACTTACCAGAGGCTTTAAAACTTTCATATGAATAGATAACTAAACAACAAATGAAAAAAAGCACACCCCATAGTTTATTTAGATCTAAACTTTGACTTAAAAAAAGATAAGATAAGACACCAACGATTACCGGATGAAATCCAAAAATAACCATTGTTCGGCCAGGTCCAATTTTTTCAAATGCTTTCAGTAAGAAGATGTCCCCAATACCAAGTGCTATAAATCCTGATATCAAAAACCAACTTAGATTATACAAACTAATATAATGAAAGCCTGAAGTAATTAGTATAGTAATTAAGAAACATATTGCAGCTACCCAAGCTTTAAACGTATTCATCCAAGAAGAAGAAAATTTCCTCGAGTAATGTGTAAAAAATTGGGCCCCTAGCGCAAAGCACATATTTGCAAGAAGTGTTAAAGCGTATGAATTCATTTAGTCATACTACATTC
>Ga0209712_10002374_pt1 | contig 15512 bp, 17 predicted proteins | sample ArcOceMetagenome_FD_187443 | JGI IMG/M metagenome (GOLD analysis project Ga0209712, IMG submission 187443) | Marine eukaryotic phytoplankton communities from Arctic Ocean - Arctic Ocean - Greenland ARC118M Metagenome (SPAdes) (version 2) | ecosystem: Environmental > Aquatic > Marine > Oceanic...
TTTTTTCCATCATTTTTTTGAATTCTGCAATTCTTTCTTATTCAATATCTTTTAATATGCTTTCAATCATTTCTTTCAACTCAGAGTTGGCCTTCATTTTTGAATCAGATTTATCATCTCTTAAATTGAATTTCTTGATTTGAACAATATCAGCTGGATACATTCCCCGAGTAGCAAACATCAGCAAATAAAATCCCAGCGATTGAATCTGATATATTGTTTTGCACTTTTCAAGAGCATTAACGAACATCTCAACGGAACAAGTTTCAATCTTATTATTATACGGCTTCGGCATTCTAAGGCTCTTATTTAAAGTGAATTTCTCAAACGTGTATTGATTCAAATAAGCATCATTGAGTATCGCTCGAATCTTGGTAAAATATGAGTTTATTGAATTATTAGAAGCCCCGCTTTTAATGGCTTCACGTTTAAATTTATCTAATAACGGATAGCTTGAGAACTCGTTAAATGAGACAGGTCTTTCTTTACTGAAACCAAGATGTTTTTTAAATGCACTAAGTGTATACGCGTAGCTTAAATATGTGGGTCGAGTTTTAGACTCTTGCAGTACTTGTTTAATATAATCATCTACACTATTAATGTTTGATTTACCACTTAGGTGATTCACTACTTGCGAGATTGTATAAAGTCCAGCATCGTATTTAGTTTCACAAGTGGTCTTGATTTCTTTTAACTGCTTTAACCTCTCATTAATTATCTCGTGATTGGCGTGCCTTGATTTAGCTCTAAAATTTTTAAGGTCAAATTGTTTAGCTGAAACATCTAAGCCAACATAAACCTTTTTTCTTATTTGTCCGACCCTCCCACTCTTGCCTAGTGAAGCATAGAAATAAATAGATTGTAGTCCAGACTTTTTAACGTTAGAATCGAGTTTTAGAGAGATAATCATAACCCAATATACTAAAAAAATTGAATAGGTGCGCGTGTGGGTGCACGTATGAAACAAAAAAAGGAACTACATTTCTGTAATTCCCTTTGTGACCTTGACAGGATTCAAACCTGTAACCTCTTGAGCCGTAATCAAGTGCACTATTCAGTTATGCTACAAGGCCATTTTGAGGGTGCAAATATAAGGTAATAATCTTTTTATCAAAAGAATATAGCATCAATTTCAAAAAACTTACTTTTGTCTGCATACAATAATAATATTCTGTCATGAAAATCGAACAAATCTACACAAGCTGTTTGGCTCAAGGCGCCTACTATATAGAATCTAATGGTGAAGTTGCCATTATAGACCCCTTAAGAGAAACGCAACATTATGTAGATAAAGCCAAGGCTAACAATGCTGTGATTAAATTTGTTTTTGAAACGCATATTCATGCCGATTTTGTGTCTGGACATTTAGATCTAGCAAAAAAAACAGGCGCGACCATTGTGTATGGCCCTAACGCAAATACTGTTTTTGATTGCCATAACGCCATCGACAATGAAGAGTTTAAAATTGGAAATATTACTTTAAAAGCATTGCACACCCCGGGTCATACATTGGAATCTGTAACCTACTTGCTCATTGATGAAAACGGCAAAAATCATGCTATTTTTACTGGCGACACACTGTTTCTTGGCGATGTTGGAAGACCCGATTTGGCTATTAAGTCTGGCCTGACAGAAAAAGATTTGGCAGGTATGCTATTCAAATCTTTACGTACCAAAATTATGACCTTAGACGATGCTGTAATTGTATACCCTGCTCACGGGGCGGGATCTGCTTGTGGTAAAAATTTGAGTAAAGAAACCGTTGGCACAGTAGGAGGTCAAAAAAACACCAACTATGCCTTACGCGCAAACATGACTAAGGACGAGTTTGTAAAAGAAGTCCTAGATGGCATCGGCAAAGCGCCTCAATATTTTTCCAAAAACGCAAAATTGAATCAATCGGGATATTCCGAATTAGATGAAATCCTAGAAAAAAGCAACACCCCCCTTTCAGTGTCTGAGTTTGAATCTCTTACAGCAGACACTAATACTCTTGTATTGGATGTTAGGACTCAAAAGGACTTTATAGAAAGTCATATTCCAGGCTCCCTTTTTATTGGGCTTAATGGTGAGTTTGCCCCTTGGGTAGGCGCGCTAATAAGCAACATCAAACACCCTATGGCACTAGTAGTCCCAGAAGGCAAGTCTGAGGAGGCTATTACACGCTTAGCTCGTGTTGGCTATGACTCTGCGATTGGATATTTAAAAGGCGGCATGGAAGCTTGGATCGCCGCTGGAAAAACGAGTGACCAACTAACCTCTATCTCTTCATCAAAATTTGAGCAACGTACTAAAAAAGAAGTGCTTTCTGTTTTAGATGTTCGAAAAGAAGGGGAATATGATACCATGCATTTAAAGTTAGACGGCCTGCAACACCTGTCTTTAGATCAAATTAATCATAGATTAGATCAGATAGATACAAAAAAAACGTATTATATTCATTGTGCGGGAGGCTATCGTTCTGTGATTGCAGCCTCAATTCTAAAGGCAAATGGATTTCATAATGTGATTAATATTTCCGGTGGATTTGCAGCTATCAAAAAAACTGACTTAAGTTTATCTGAATCTAAATGCCCGTCAACATTGTAGTCTTTAGAAAAGGAACAGTTAAATTGCACTAAAAAACAAATGAAATGTTTTTTAGGGGAAATAGTGACAGCAAAACAATAAATCTCTACACGATTTCAGCACTTAATCCAACTTGTAGTAGCTTACTACAAAGCGGCTCTAAATCATCGTATATACCTGTTTTAACTATACACTTTCCTTTGTAATGAACAAGTAGCGCACACTGTTCAGCCTGCTCATGAGAATGATTACAAATAGCGACTAGTGAATCGATTACATGGTCAAAAGTGTTTACTTCATCATTAAAAAGAACGATTTCATTTAAATGTCCTTGCTCTGTAGATGTGTCAAACTGTTCGCTAATTTTTTCTTTTGTACTCATAATTAATTCACAAATTTTAAAGCTACCCAATTATTTCGAGTACGTTTTGTTTCGAGCTTAAGACCTAGTTTTTGACAACTCGTTGCAATAAGCGTGCAGTCGGAATCATAAAACCCACTTAAAAATAGGAAAGCATTTTCATTTAAACAAGCCACGTAACCACTTAAATCATTTAATAGTATATTACGATTGATATTTGCTATAATTACATCAAACTTTTTACCCTCAAGTAAAGAGGCATCCCCTTCTAAAACGATAATCTGATCGCACTCATTTCTTGAGATGTTTTCTAAACTATTTAAATAGCACCAATTATCGATATCTATCGCTTCCACTTTGGAAGCGCCTTTTTTCATAGCCAAAATGGCGAGAACTCCGGTACCACAACCCATGTCTAAAACAGACTTGTTAGCGAAATCGGATGCTAAAATATGCTCAATCATCATATGCGTTGTTTCATGATGACCGGTCCCAAAGCTCATTTTAGGCTCTATTATAATATCATATTCAACATCAAAAGGATCATGAAAAGGAGCGCGAATCGCACATTGGTCTCCGACCACTATAGGATTAAAGTTCTTTTCCCACTCTGCATTCCAATTGGTCTGAGCAATAGTCTCAAAGTTAAAAGTAATTTTAAATTCTTCTGAACTTAAAATATGAATTGATTCTAAGATAGATTCAGAATGATCCCCCTTTTGAATATACGCAATAACCCCATCAGGCGTTTCTACGAAACTTTCAAAACCCGCATAACCTAACTCCGCAATTAAAATTTCGGTACCTGGCTGAACGGGCTCAACTTTAAAAGTATATCCGATGTAGATAGAGTCTGCCAAATTTAAAAGGCGTTTATGATGGCTGTAAATTGAGTCACATCCAATGCCGCTCCTCCAATTAATCCGCCGTCAACATCTGCTTTTGAGAAAATCTCTTTGGCATTTGCGGGTTTTACACTTCCTCCATAAAGAATAGAGACCTCAGCTGCTAAATCTGAAGAGTATTTACTTGCAATCGTTTGACGTATAAAGGCATGCATATCCTGTGCTTGTTCTGGCGAAGCTGTTTCTCCAGTTCCAATTGCCCATACAGGTTCGTAAGCTAGTACAACATGCTCCCAGGCTGATGCTGGTAAATGAAACAATGCATTTTTAATTTGACCTTCTACAATTGCTTCCTCATTTCCAGACTTACGATCTGCTAATTCTTCTCCAAAGCAAAAAATAATACGCATACTATGCTGTAAAGCAGCGTCTACTTTTTTGGCTAAAATCACATCTGTTTCATTAAAATAAGCACGACGCTCACTATGTCCTAAAATGACTGTTTGAACCCCAACACTTTTAAGCATTCCTGCGCTCACCTCTCCTGTATAGGCACCATTCTCAGCAAAATGCATGTTTTGAGCAGCAACAGTAATCTGGCTTCCTTTTAGTGAATTTGAAGAACACAATAAACTTGTAAACGGAGGTGCTATGATAACCTCTGTTTGTGAATGGGTGTGCTCATCTAGCAGTTTAGAAACTAAAAGTTCTGAATCAACATAGTCGTTATTCATTTTCCAATTTCCTGCAACAATTTGTTTTCTCATTTTAAATTTTTTAATAGTTTTTTATCGTTTATTTCAATTGCGTTAAATACCTTAATCCCTCCTTCTTTATCTATAATCAAGTAGCGAGGTATCCAATCTAATCCTAAAAACGTGCCCAAAGCTCCTTTCCAGCCAGATTGCATGAAGTAATGATCACCTGATATCATTAATCGATCTATTCCCTTTTTCCAAGCAACTTGAGATTTATCCAATGACAAGTAAACAAAGTCGATTTCTGGGTGCGATTGCTGAAGTTTTTTTACTCCTGGCAATCCTTTTAGACAGTCTTTACACCAAGAGGCCCAAACATCAATAAGCACGGTACTTCCTTTGTGTTTTTCTAATATGGATTTAAATGGGACTGAATCTCCTTGTAAGTTAATTAGGTCATCATTTAAAGCTTCTATTGAAAACTGAGTTTCTTCTCTGTTTTGACAACTCAAAACGGTAGTGATAAAAAGAGTGAATAAAATATGTTTCATGTGTTAATTTTTATTAAGAATTAATTTTGATTTTTGGATCTAAATATGTGTAAATAATATCAACTAAAATATTTATAATTACAAAAGTAAGGGCAATTATTAAAACAGCCCCCATAATTACTGGCAAATCTAGAGTATTTAATGCATTTACGATTTCCTTACCCAATCCATTCCATGCAAATATATATTCTACAAAAACAGCCCCTGCAAGCAAAGACGCGAACCAACCCGAAACAGCTGTAACTACTGGATTTAAAGCATTTTTCATGGCATGCTTTGTGATCACTTGAAACGCACTCAGTCCTTTGGCTCTTGCCGTTCGAATGTAGTCTTGATTAAAAACCTCTAACAATGAGTTGCGCATCAATTGAGTAACCACTGCCAAAGGACGAATACCTAGAACCAACGCAGGTAATATTAAGTTTTTCAGCGTCAAAACATTGGACTCTCCAAAATCATCCAATTCGTAAAGGCTCCCCGTCATTTCTAAGCCCGTATATTCATGCCATAAAAAACCAAATATCCAAGCTGCAAGTATTGCACTAAAAAAAGAAGGCAAACTCATTCCCAATGTACTCACTACTAAAACAGATTTATCGATCCAATGGTCCTTGTAAAGTGCTGAGATTACCCCAAAAAATAAACCAATAATTAACGCAATACAAATGGAAGCAACCGCTAGTATAATGGTGTTTGGAAGGGTTTCGCTTAGTATTTGACTTACTTTTTTTCCCTGTTTAGTGAAAGACGTTCTTAAGTAGGGGTATTTTAAAACAAAGGTTGAATTTGAAGTATTAAAAAGTGACTGATAACTGTAATCATGAGATTTTAAAAATGTGTAGTTTGTTGGATCTTTAGAATGAAAGGACAGAGGCGAAACATCATTTAGATAATATAAATACTGAGTCAGCACGGGCTGGTCAAATCCATATTTTTGCTTTACAATTAATAACTGGGCTTGGTCTTCATTCTGCCCCAACATCATTTGAGCGGGATCTCCTGGCAATACGTTAAAAAGAAAAAAAATAGCAGTAACTACTCCAAGAAGTGTCCAAAAAGCGTGCTGTATTTTTTTTAGTAAGTAGCGCCCCAAAAGCAGTTAAAGATCTAAGTTATTAATATCATTCCAGTGTGCTTTTTGCTCCACAGTTCCACGGCTTAAAATTAAAACCCCTGGATTAGAGCGCACCACAGTTTTAAGTGCTTTTTCATCGCAAAGATAAAACTCAAAATCAAGCCCATAAGACGATTTGACTGCATCTTTGGCATCTCCACCTGAAGCACTTAACCCTATGACGGTATAGCCTTTAGATTTAGCTTCTTTAGAAAATAATTTCAAGGCTTCTAGTCCTTTTGTTTCTGCAGTTTCTAAGCTGTAAGACACGACCATAACAAGCTTTTCTTTGGCTAAAAAGTTGCTAGTTAAGTCTTCTGTCTCAGATTCTATAGAGAAATCTAATATCGATGGCTGGTAGCCTTCCTTAACCACTTTAGTTTCTACACTAACATAATTGCCATTAACTTCGGGATAAGAGCCATTGGTGACAACGGTTTGTTGTTCGCCATTAACATTAAAAACCCATGTAAATTCTTGTATTGCTTTTGGAGCATTTTCTGGTGTGCTCATGTTTGTCAACAGGTTGTCCCCTATTTTGTAAGCTCTAAAGTCGATACTAGGCAAATGCATCAACACATGGTATCCAAAGGCCAAACTAGCTATAAAACTCAAAAGAGCAAGCACTGTCGTTGGCAACGACTTAAACACTGGCGTTATATATGCTTTTCCGAAAAATAAAATGAGAACAAACACTAACAACACAATATCTTTTGTAAAGCTCTCCCAAGGAGTTAACTTTAAAGCGTCTCCAAAACAACCACAGTCTTTTACTTTGTCAAAGTAGGCTGAATAAAATGTTAGAAATGTAAAAAATACAATCATAATTAATAGACTCCAAACCGTAAACTTAGGTTTATATCCAATCAATAAAAACACCCCAAGAACTACTTCAAAAACTACTACCAAAACAGAAATAACCAACGCGTAAGGCTCTAAAAAAGGAAGGTTTAAAACCTCTGCGCTAAAATACTCTTGCAGCTTATAAGAAAACCCTAGAGGGTCATTTAGCTTAATGAAGCCAGAAATTATAAATAAAATTCCAACAAAAATTCTTGAGATTGGGACTAGTATTTTCATTTTATGATTCGTTTAAATGTATAAGAGCAAATACTGCGTAATTGATCATGTCTTGATAATTTGCATCAATTCCTTCGCTAACAAGCGTATGACCTGCATTGTCTTCAATTTGTTTGACACGCAGTAGTTTTTGTAAAATTAAATCTGTTAATGAACTTACACGCATGTCACGCCAAGCCTCACCATAGTCATGATTTTTATCCATCATGAGTTGTTTGGTGACTACAATTTTTTCTTCGTATTGAGAAACTGCTTCTTCAAATGATAAATCTGGCTGTTCTACAACCCCTTTTTCTATCTGAATTAAGGCCATTATACAGTAATTTATAATTCCTACAAACTCACTTGCAGCACCTTCATCTACTTTTTGAACTGTGTTTTGCTGCAATCCTCTAATGCGTTGTGCTTTTATAAAAATTTGGTCGGTGAGCGATGGCAATCTAAGAATACGCCATGCACATCCATAGTCTTTCATTTTTTTACTAAACAACTCTTGACAGACCTGAACAACCGCATCGTATTCTTTTGAAGTATTTTGCATGAAATAAATCGAATTTTGCGTAAATTTCGCTTAAAATATTTAAAACATCAAGATTTATAGTTTAAATCTTGATAAAAACAAACAACGACCACTATTTATGACCCTAAATTGTAACGGCAAACTTATTGATCTCAGCACTCCCAAAGTGATGGGGATTTTAAATGTGACTCCTGATTCATTTTATGATGGTGGCAAATTTAAAAATGATACCTGTTTTTTATCTCATGCTGAAAGACTAATAAATGAAGGGGCCACTTTTGTAGATATTGGAGCTTACAGCTCAAAACCTGGCGCTGATTTTGTTTCAGAAACAGAAGAATTAAATCGCCTGATTCCTATTGTTCGTTTAGTTCTTGATGCATTTCCTGAAACACCTATTTCAATAGACAGCTTTAGATGTAATGTAATTAACGAGTCAATACAGGCTGGAGCAGCCATGGTTAATGATATTTCGGGCGGACAGTTAGATCCTTTGATGTTTGAAACTGTAGGAAAACTTGGGGTCCCATACATTTTGATGCACATGCGAGGCACACCTCAAACAATGCAGCAAATGACAAGCTATGCAAATGTGACCAAAGAGGTTTACACCTACTTTACAGAGCGTATTGAGTTGGCAAAGAAGCATCAAATAAAAGACATCATCATCGATTTAGGCTTTGGATTTTCAAAAACTTTAGAACAAAACTTTAAGCTACTCGAATCCTTAGATTTTTTTAGAAACTTAGACCTCCCTATTCTGGCTGGGATCTCTAGAAAATCTATGATTTATAAAACCTTAGACACTAGCGCAGAGCACGCTCTTAATGGAACAACTGCTCTACATATGATCGCACTCGAAAAAGGGGCAAAACTACTCAGAGTTCACGATGTTAAAGAAGCGATGGAGTGTGTTAAACTTCATAGAGTGCTTAAAAACTAACATTCAAGTTTATATTTATTATATTTATTAAAATTTTCGGACCTATTGGACATCTTTAAAGATTTATTAAACTTCAACATATTAGACATCATCGACATCATCTTAGTCGCTTTTCTGCTTTACTATGTCTATAAACTAATAAAAGGAACCGTTGCCATTAATATCTTTTTTGGAATTGTTATTTTTTACCTTTTTTACTTATTGGTAGATGTTTTGCAAATGCGAATGCTTAGTAATATATTAGGGGGGTTTATGAGTGTTGGAATTATTGCATTGATTGTTGTTTTTCAACCAGAAATTCGTAAGTTTTTATTAATGATTGGTTCAACAAACCTAAGTAAAAGTGGTTCATTTATGAGGCGATTTAGTTTTTTAAAGACCCAAGACAGAAGCGCCTCAGACACAGACGTCATTGTAAAAGCCTGTACTAAAATGGGGGCTACCAAAACAGGGGCCCTTATAGTAATTGAACGCAACAATAATTTAGATTTCTTGGTGGAAACTGGAGATGAAATGAATATTACTGTAACACAACCAATTTTAGAAAGCATCTTTTTTAAAAATAGCCCACTTCATGATGGCGCCATTATCATTTCTAATAACATTATTAAAGCTACACGGGTTATACTGCCAGTGAATAATGAAAAAAACATACCTTCTCATTTTGGGTTAAGGCACCGAGCAGCCATAGGTATTTCTGAAAAAACCGATGCTTTAGCAATCGTGGTTAGCGAAGAAACTGGGCTTGTCTCTTACGTAAACAATGGCGAGTTTATTATCTTTAAAGACACTCTAGATTTAATTAAAAGAGTGAAGGCTGATCTATCCTAAACCGAGCTTTTTTTGGTCAAAAACTGAGCGTCATACAAATTTCTATAGAACCCATTTTTCAGCGCAAGTAGCTCTTTATGAGTGCCTTTCTCCGCAATTTCTCCGGCGTCTAGTACAATAATCAAATCTGATTTTTGTATCGTTGCCAATCGGTGTGCAATTACTATGGACGTTCGTCCATGAGTGATTTTCTGAGTGGCTTTTTGGATGAGTTGTTCCGAATAAGAGTCTATAGAGGCCGTTGCCTCGTCAAGTATTAAAATTTTGGGGTTGGTGACATACGCTCTTAAAAATGAAATTAACTGTCTTTGCCCCGATGACAACATCACGCCTCTTTCTTTTACATTATAATGATACCCATTCGGCAAACTCATTATAAAATCGTGTACACCAATCTCTTTAGCGGCAGATTGCACTTCTATCTCACTAATGTTAGGATTGTTCAGCGTTATATTGTTTAAAATCGTGTCAGCAAACAAGAACACATCTTGGAGCACCACGGCAATGTTTTCTCTTAAACTCTTTAGCGATACCGTTTTTATATCTTTAGAATCGATTGTGATTTTTCCTGAATCAATATCATACAAACGGTTTAATAAATTCACAATAGTAGACTTCCCCGCCCCTGTAGAACCAACAATAGCGATTGTATCACCAGCAGATACATTAAAGGACACCCCTTTTAAAACTGGTTCATTTTCTACATATGAAAACTTAACATCCTTAAACCCCAAGTCCCCTTTTATATTTTCAATAGTGCCCTCTCCATGGTCTTGGATATTCGATGTAGTATCAATTACCTTAAAAACTCTATCAGCAGCTACCATTCCCATTTGCAGGGTATTAAATTTATTGGCGATCTGGTTAAGAGGTCTAAACATCATAGGGACCATCATGATAAAAGCGGTTAAATCCCCTAATGAGGCTGTTTGATCAAGAACGGTATTTAGACCACCCACCCATATAACCGTCCCCAAAGTGATGGACGACAATAATTCTGCAATTGGAAAAAAAACAGAGTTGTACCAAACGGTTTTAATCCACCCCTTTCTGTGACGTGCATTAATAGCCTTAAAGTTTTGATACTCAATTTCCTCTCTAGCAAATATTTGAACTATTTTCATTCCAGTGAGGCGCTCTTGCACAAATGAATTTAAATTTGAAACTTCTGTTCGCACATCCTCAAAAGCTTTTTTCATGTATTTCTGAAATATCTTGGTAGCAATCAATACTATTGGAAGCGTACAAAAAACAATTAAACTTAAGCGCCAATTCATATAAAACATCACAGCTCCTACGACCACCATCTTTAAGACATCACTAAAAATCATAAATAAACCTTCTCCAAAAATATCAGCAATTCGCTCCATATCAGTGACTGTACGCGTTATCAAAACTCCTACAGATGATTTGTCGAAATATTTCATTTTAAAACCCAGAATATGTTTAAACAACTTGGTTCTAATATCCCTAACTACCGATTGGCCTAACCAGCTGGCGTAGTAAATAAAAAGAAGATTACACGTAACTTCTAAAATCAACAATCCAAGCATGAGTAGGATATATTTTAAAAATCCAGGCTCAAACCTTTGCTCAATATTAGCATCTATGGCTAGTTGTAAAACTTTGGGGCGCAGTGCTCCAAACACAACAAGTCCAAATACAGTGACTAAAGAAAGTATAAAAATGCCTCTGTAGGGTCTTATGTAATACAGCAACCTTTTAAATAGGTGTGCGTCAAAAGCCGTGTTTTTAGAGTTTTTCATCCAGATATATTGATTTAAGGTACTCTATATTTGTTAAATAAAGACCTTGTGCTGGTGCAGAAGTTCCTGCGTTTGATCTGTTTTTGGACAAAACAATAGTTCTAAACTGTTCCAATGTTCTTTTTTTGGCGCCAACCTCAATCATTGTCCCTACAATAGCGCGCACCATATTTCTAAGGAAGCGGTCTGCTTTAATTTCAAAAATAAGCTTCTTATTACTCCCTATCCACTCAGCTACCATTATATGACAATCATAGGTTTTGACATCTGTTTTAACTTTAGAAAAACATTGAAAATCTGTATATTCAAATAAAATTTTAGCTGCTTGGTTCATAAGATCAATGTCCAGCGGAAGCGTATAAGTATGAGTATTTAGATAATTAAAAGCATCCTTTGTTCTTGAAATTTCATAAATATAAGTTCTACTCAAGGCATCAAAGCGGGCGTGTACGTCTGCATGCACTTCTTTGATAGTATTGACATGAATATCTTTAGGGAGATATACATTAAGCTTATACACAAGATCCATAAGATCTATCTGCTTATCAAAATCAAAATGAGCAACCATACGTTTGGCATGGACTCCTGTGTCTGTACGCCCTGCGCCCATACATTCCAAAGGAGCTCTCAGCACGGTACTTAGCGCGTGATTAAGCTCCGATTGTACCGTGACGACATCGGGTTGAATTTGCCAGCCATGATAAGCACGACCATTATAAGATAAATCAATAAAATATCTCAAGCTATTTTGATACTTTTGTGTTAGTTTGACAAAGATAAATAGACTTTATCATTAAACGCTTTCACTTTAACATTTTCTAATGACAAAAATATTATTAATCTCAGACACGCACAGTTTCATTGGAGACGACATCCTTAAATATGTAAAGCAGGCGGATGAAGTTTGGCATGCAGGAGACATTGGTGATCTTAAGGTTACAGATGCCATTAAAAAATTGAAGCCTCTGAAAGCTGTTTATGGAAACATTGATAACGCAGAAGCACGCTTAGAATTTCCTGAACATTTAAAATTTAGATGTGAAGGTGTTAAAGTCTGGATAACTCACATAGGAGGCTATCCGGGGCGCTATGCCCCAGCAGTTAGAGATCAAATTAAAATACATACTCCTGACCTATTTATTTGTGGACACTCGCATATATTGAAAGTCATCAATGATAAAAAGCTTAATTTACTACATATGAATCCAGGAGCAGCTGGCACCCACGGATTTCATAAAGTAAGAACTATGCTAAGATTTGAGATTAATGGTGAAAAAATCCAAAACTTAGAAGTCATCGAATTTAAAAGGAATCCATAAAAAAAACCCCAGGAAATCCTGAGGTTTTTTACGCACTAATAATAATAGGTTTACCTCAATCGATCTACTGATTTTACGAGCGTCTCATCCTTTTTTATGGCCTTATTGGCTAAGGCCAATAATACGATAGAAAAAATAGGAAGCAGCAGCCCAATACCTTTCTCAGGGTTCGCAGGCCCTCCAGGTAAGCTTAGTAATCGAAATACAAATAATCCTAGTAAAATAAAGTTTAATATGATATTCAAACGACCCAGTACAAACTGAGTCTGTCTTGATTTAAAAAGAAAAATAGAAATGATCGAAAGCAAGGCTGATCCTTCAAATAAAACCAAATAAGAAATCGAATCAATCGCATAGACAACGGCATCATCAAAAACTAACAAATAAGTCGTGAGAGATAAAACCCCTGAACAAACAGCAGCAACTAATAAATATAAAGATTGAATTCTTTGAATCATTTCTAATAATATTTAAAACAAAAATAATAGTTTCTTTTTTATTACATGTATAAAAGATTTAAAAATAAAGTTGTATAATTGCATAAGTAACAGTGATATTACACTTAAATCGCTTTTTTAAATTTACCATAAATTACTTCTTCAAAAAATTATTCGAAATTTAGACCTTCAGGTTAACTAAAGGCTATAATAATTGACAATTAACTCTCATACATAATGTTTGAAATTTCACAATTAAAAGAAAAAAAACTACCCGAATTACAAGAAATTGCAAAAGAATTAAAAGTTCCCAAATTCAGTAGTTTAAAAAAAATTGATCTTGTATATCAAATACTAGATTTGCAAGCTGCAAACCCAACAATCGTTGCTCCAACGGTAGCTGCAGTAATAGAAAAAAAGCCGCCAAGACCTAGAAGAGAACGTATTTCAAAGCCGAAAGACTCTCCTTCAACAGCACCAGCGTCGGCCGTTCAAAACGAATCAAAATCTGAAACAGCAAATGAAACTCCAGTTAAAGCTGAAGTGACTAAGCAAGAACAAAAAAAGGAGGAACCAGTGAAAAAGAGTCATACCAAGCCTGAAGCTGACAAAAAAGAAGTATCCAAGGCTGATTCTAACCATAATAATCCCAAGAAAAATACGCCAAACAAGCCTGCTGAAGCCAAAACAGATGCTCCCAACAAGCCAAGGCCACCAAAAAATAAGAATCAAAACCCTAACGCCAATAAAAACCCCAACCAACACAACCAAAAACGGGGGGATAGTGGCAACAAAGACACCAGAAACCGCTATAAAGAACCTGATTTTGAATTTGATGCTATCATTGAAAGTGAAGGCGTTTTAGACGTCATGCAAGATGGCTATGGATTTTTAAGATCTTCTGATTACAACTATTTATCCTCTCCTGATGATATTTATGTCTCTCAATCACAAATTCGTTTATTTGGATTGAAAAATGGAGATACCGTATTAGGACATGTGCGTCCACCAAAAGAAGGAGAAAAATATTTCCCACTTATTAAAGTGAGTAAAATTAACGGTCTGGATCCACAAGCCGTTAGAGATCGTGTTGCTTTTGAACACTTAACACCTCTTTTTCCTCAAGAAAAATTCAATTTAGCTGAAAAACAGAGTACAATTTCCACACGAATAATGGACTTATTTTCACCCATTGGAAAAGGACAGCGTGGAATGATTGTATCTCAACCCAAAACGGGTAAAACAATGCTTCTTAAGGATGTTGCAAATGCTATTGCAGCAAACCACCCTGAGGTCTATCAAATGGTATTACTAATTGATGAACGCCCAGAAGAAGTGACTGACATGCAGCGAAATGTTAGAGGCGAAGTAATTGCTTCTACTTTTGACAAAGAAGCTCATGAGCACGTTAAAATCGCTAACATAGTTCTTGAAAAAGCGAAACGGTTAGTTGAATGTGGCTATGATGTTGTTATTTTATTAGACTCTATTACTCGACTTGCTCGAGCTTACAACACTGTGCAACCTGCTTCAGGAAAAATCTTAAGTGGTGGTGTCGATGCTAACGCACTCCATAAACCAAAACGTTTTTTCGGAGCCGCTCGTAATATTGAAAATGGAGGATCACTAACAATCATTGCAACAGCATTGACAGAAACAGGGTCCAAAATGGATGAAGTAATTTTTGAAGAATTTAAAGGAACTGGAAATATGGAGCTACAATTAGATAGAAAAATATCTAATCGTAGAATATTCCCAGCGATCGACCTTACCTCTTCAAGCACACGTCGTGATGATATACTATTGGATGCGAATACAATTCAACGTATGTGGGTGATGCGTAAGTATCTAGCAGACATGAATCCTGTAGAAGCTATGGAGTTTATTAACGACCGCTTTAAGCAAACTCGAAACAATGAAGAATTTTTAATCTCTATGAACGGCTAACCGTTTCATTTGATTACACAAAAAAAGCCTTTCATTGATGAAAGGCTTTTTTTGTATAAGTGTGGTTTTAAAATCTAAATAAACTAGATGTAACATCAGCTCAATTTCAAGCTGTTATTAAGCACAAAAAACCCTGTAAAGTAAGCCTTACAGGGTTTTATATTTTAGTACTAACAATTCAGTCAACCTATGTAAGGATGATAAAAATATTAGTTACAGTGCTGCAACAAATTTTGATAAACCAGATTTAAGGTTACCAGCTTTGTTATCGTGAATGATATTGTTCTTAGCTAACTTGTCAATCATAGAAGACACTGTAGAGAAAAGTTTCTGAGCTTCTTTCTTATCAGTAGTCTCACGTAACTTTTTGATAGCATTACGTGTTGTTTTATGCTGGTACTTATTAAGCACTCGCTTAGATTCGTTACTTCTAATTCTTTTTAAAGCTGACTTATGATTTGCCATAATTCTTAATTTTATTATTATTAAATAATTGTAGCCCGTAGGGGAATCGAACCCCTCTTACATGGAT
>Ga0209712_10002375_pt1 | contig 15506 bp, 10 predicted proteins | sample ArcOceMetagenome_FD_187443 | JGI IMG/M metagenome (GOLD analysis project Ga0209712, IMG submission 187443) | Marine eukaryotic phytoplankton communities from Arctic Ocean - Arctic Ocean - Greenland ARC118M Metagenome (SPAdes) (version 2) | ecosystem: Environmental > Aquatic > Marine > Oceanic...
CGTCATCCATCGCCGATGCTGTACCGTGCGTCCACAGCTCATGATTGTAGATAGTAGAATCACACACAATAAAGTAAACTACGGCAAAAGCCGGGCTGTTATCCAGCCACCACCTTTCTACTCTAGTTTAGCTTTTACCACACCTTATCAGATTAACAGTCCTTTGTTACATCTTGCTCTACCACAAGATGCATTCTTCTTCGCCGGATCCAGCTCGGAACCTCAGCAACACGCTTGAGCGTTCCTCTGGAATAACCAGCCCAAGAAGACCAAGTGGTGGTAACTCTACACCACCACGCCCTGTACAGCCTCTCACTCCTGCTTCAGTTGGTTTATCCACTGATCAGAAGTGCAGCTCGGCTAGGCAGTTGGCCAAGGCAGTCACGCCTATCATTGTGGAGAAGTTCTCTCTTGATGATCAGACGTCGACGAAGCTAGGGAAGCAGCTGGTCTTTTATTTTGGAAAGGTTGGAGTCTCTAATGACTCTACTTTTGCCATGATGAAGACCAAGTCTGACTGGCCTGATGCTTCTGCCCATGCGACATCCGCACAGCCTCTTGACCTGATTACGATTCCTGTTGCCCTTTTGCTATGTGAATTAGCAGGCTACACGGAACAGGCGATTGAAAGTAAATACTTTCTAACGTCTGGAGTAACATACAAGTCTTTGTCCTCCTGGGCGAAGGCGTTGAGTGATCCCGGCAGATATGACGCCCGTGGCTCTCACTCCAGTATGACTCTTGCTTCAGATTCCTCCAGAAGTGCAAAGATGCCATCTTTTAAAGTAGACCGCTTTGAGGGCGATGCTTTTTCAGGTGATGCATTTGTTCGCAAGGTCATTGGTGTATTTGCAAGTAATGCTGTCTCCAGCTACTTGTCAGATCCACAGATGTGCCGCAAGAATCTACCATGGTCCGGCGCTTTCGCCTCTCGCATCCGTGAATCCATCGCAGAGAGTCCTATTTTAGGATTTATCGCGACGGAATTGGAGACAGAGGAGAATTGCGCAACGGTCTGGTCCAGAGTTTGTCACCACTTGACTAAGACCGATGTAATGATCGGTCGAGTTCTTGGTGATTGGCAGGACTTCTTCAAGCTCCGCTGTGAAAACAAGGAAGATTTCCTCGAATTCTACAGTAGTGCGAAGAAGATTTTGCATAAGCTCAAGGTTGCGAAGTCAGTTGCGGTCTCTGACGACAGCTTTCTTCGTTCGTTCTTTGCTAAAGCGATTGACGTTCCTGAACTCCAGGAAGCAACCAAGCTATTTTTGAAACAGTTTTCTGTGCCGACTGAGGATATCCTCGAAGCCGTGCACAATGATTACCGGTCAATCGAGACCCGCGAGCGCTTGGAAGAAGGGAGCATCGGTAGTAGTACGAGCGGGAAGTCTAATTCACGCCGTGCAAATCCGATGAAAGCTCCGATTCCCAAGAAGGCCGGCGTCATTACTTTCAGGAAATTCCCCAACAATACCAACAATGCGATCCCCACTCTTTACTATGAACAAGTCAAGGAGTGGTACGAACACGCTGTAAAGGGAAAAGAAAAGACCGAGGAAGATGAGAAATGGCTCGCTGCTTTCAAGTTCAAGATGATTGAACCAAAAGCAGACAAAGGCGTCTTTAAAAGGAAGCCTGAGTACAGTTCATCAAAGCAGCATAACTCCAACCAAGGCTACAAAGGTCGTCGGGGTCATTCATCCCGCACGGACTATGACAGTGAGGACTACGAGGACTTCAGAAACTTTCGTGACTGGAAGAGCCGTCGTGGTCGCAGAGGAGATAGCGAGGATCGTTCTCGTCGCAGTCCCAGTAGGGACCGCGATAGGCCCAACGATCACCGTGACGGTCGCAATAATGATCGTCGTGCTGCAGCTCGTCGTACCATGTTTGGAAAATGACGGGAACCGCCAGTGGGGTTGGTAAAGATGAGCAAGCGTAGAGTCCAACGGATCTGCGACTTAGTCATTACGGATAATGAGCATATTTTAATTAGCGATAGTGGTTGCGACCAATCAATAATTAATAGTAGTGCATTTTTAATCCAATCTTTTACTGGCGTATATTATAATGTAGGAGGAGCTCTTAGTGGAATGTCGTCGTCTGATTTAGAATTAGTCAACGATGCTTACACTTTGGCTACGCTCCCAAATGGGAAGAAAACAATCTTGAAAGTCAACCAGGCTTTTTGCGATTCGGATCCTCTTCAATCAGAAGCACTCTTCCAACCACACCAGCTACGAGCTCATGGTGTGATTGTGGATGACTGTGCTCGTCGTCATCTTCGTGCAGATGGTCAACCAGGCGGACAATGCTTGATAACACCTGAATGTAAGCTTGACATGCACTTCGATGGATGGAAAACATATTTTCGAATTCAAAAGCCAACGGCAGAGGATTTGCAAAATTATGACATCGTCGAACTTACCTCGCCTCGACCTTATGAACCGCAGCGCCGTCGTTCCTCACGACGTGTCCAACGGGAATCAGGTACCGATGTAGAGACTTGGCGTGCTCGATTGGGCTATCCCACGTATGAAGTGGTGAAAGCAACAATTGATAACACGACCCAAATGGTCCAAACACTACAAGCGGAAACGCGCGAGTATTTGCGAGACCATTATAAAACGCGGGTTTGGGCATTGCGTCCACGTCGAATTAATGATGTCTGTTTCTCAGATACATTCTTTTCTTCGATTGTTTCCGTCCGTGGTTATAAATGCTTCCAATTATTTGCTTTCAAAGACAGCAAAGTCAATGTTATCAAATTAATGAGAAAGGAAAGTCAAGCGCCTGAGGCATATGAGGATATCATTCGCCAATACGGTGCGCCTAATAAAACAGTGACCGACAATGCGAAGGTTTTGACTGGTACTAAATGGACCACAATTAATCGTCGTTATTGCATCGAATCCGGGTTTACGGTTCCACATCATCAGCATCAGAATTTTTCTGAAGGTGAAGGTGGCAATTTTAAATTCGCACTAATTAAATTAATGCATAATACTCCTCATGCACCTATCTCATATTGGTGTTTTGCAGCGCAGTTTTTAGATAAAGTACGTCGCTTCCTGTCCAAGGAGTCCCTAGATGGACGCTGTGGAAATGAAATGATGTACGGTGACACACCGGATATCAGTATTTTCAGATTTCCGTGGTTCGCACCAGTATGGTTTTATAATCCGACATTGTCTTTTCCACAGGATAGGATGATGCCTGGATTCTTCTTAGATATCGCTGACAACACAGGAGATGGATTCTCTTATCTTGTTTTGCCGGTTAAATCTTATAACGATATTTCGTCAGCACGCAATCCAGTTACATTGGTTCGCAGTGTCCTTCGAAAGCGCGACCTAAACTCTGATGATGCACCAAGGTGTACTCGTACAGAAGACGGTTTTAAGTTTACAAATCGTGATGGCGAAGAACTCCTCGGCGAAGAGGAGCTCGCTGTAGACGATGAGTCACTCAACTCTTACCTCAACGTGTCCGAAGAGGACGCAGACAGCATCATGTCTTCTGCATCTATCTCCCTGGACATCGTTAATGAGCAAAATGAAGAATCCTTGTCAGCTTTGGATATGGGCTTAGCTCCAATTGCAGAGGAGACAGAGGAGCCTATTTTAGAGGAGCCTGAGGATGAAATAATGGCAGCTGTGGAAACAGCAGATTTATTCACAACCTCAGACACGCCTCCACCATCTAATCCTGTACCTCTGGTGAGTCAGACTCAGCCAGAAGTTGAGGATGTAGATTCAGACGATGAAGACTCTGATCCGCTGAGCGGCCGCTCTTCGGATAAAGAAGCAACTTCAATTGCAACCGATGTGAATATTGTCTTTGACCCCGACGATGACTTCGCCGAGGAAGAGCTCGACTCTATTTTAGATCATCGCTTTTTATCAGGGATCCTTGAGTTACAAGTACAATATAGTACTGGTGACATTGAATGGCATCCATTAGACCTAGTTAAGCATGCTGACCCTCAAGCAGTCGCTCAGTATGTTCTAACGAATGACTTAGGTCCGATTTCAAATGGTAAGCATCGTCGTTGGGCACGATCGTTTCTACGATCTCTCAAACGCACGTTGCGTCGTCTTCGCCGTTGTCATATGTTCGGTTTTGATGCAACGACATACCATCCTACGCCAAAGAAGCGCCGTTCTCGTCGTGCTACTCAATTGCAGCGCGATGAAGAACGGAAGCAAGAGAAGACCACAGAGCCAAAGTGCAAGCGTACTTTCAAATACGGGCTTGAAGTGCCTAAGAATTGGAAAGACATCTTGCGCATTGATGCTGCTGCTGGGAACAGGACATGGCAAGATGCCGTTGAAAAAGAAGTTGCTGCATTAGTAATGCATAAATGCTTTGATTTTAAGTCTCCTGATTTCAAACCTTCTAGCGAATACCAGTATTGTAGACTCCACTTTGTATATGAGATCAAGTCTGATCTCAGACACAAAGCTCGGCTAGTCTGCAACGGTAACCAAGTAGATCCCCGCGGGCTCTCTACTCGTGCTACCGTTGTAAAAGGAATATCAGTCCGATTACTCGATATCATTGCTGAATCGCAAGGTCTCGAAGTAATATGCGGGGACATTGGCAATGCTTTTATTCAAGCGACTACCAATGAGAAAATTTTTACCCGTGTCGGAAGCGAATTCGGCGATCGTGCTGGCAGCATTGCTCTCATTGTGAGAGCACTGTATGGACTCACCACAAGCGCTGAACGATTTCATACCCTCCTAGCGGATTTCCTCCGCTCGGTCGGGTTTCGGCCATCTCGATTTGATCGTGATGTCTGGATGAGAATGCGCGATACCAAGGACGGCTTTGATTACATCTGCACTCATGTGGATGATTTCAAAGTTGTTGCAAAGGAACCCATGCAGTGGATTGATAGAATTGCAGGTGCATTTCTGATCAAAGAACACGGTCCTCGCCTTTACTATCTAGGTAATGATTATACTTACCACGATGGTCAAGATGTATGGACATACGGGTGCCAAACGTACTCAAAGGAAGCAGTATCTCGCGTTGAACGCATGTTCGGCTGCCTTCCCAAAGAGAAAACACCACTACCAACAACAGACTGTCATCCAGAGATGGATGAGTCCCCGTTGCTTGGTTTAGATGACCATAGAAAGTTCCAGATGCTCCTCGGTATGTTACAATGGCTTGTAACTATCGGACGACCAGATCTGTGTAACGTTGTCTCTTCTTTAAGCCGATTCGGTGCATGCCCACGTGAAACTCACTTGGACCTTGCAATTCGAGTTTTTGGTTTTATTAAAACTACTATCAATGTACAGATTGCGATCGATCATCGTCCAATGAACTTTGCTCGAAACGAACCTGATTTCAAAACCCTGATCCCCGATTTCCTGAAGGACTATCCTGACGCGAAAGAGGAGCTTGATCCAGGATTTCCTCCGTCATTTGGACCAATCCTAGAAACATCAATTCTAGTTGATTCGGACCATGCACATGACAAGAAGACCCGCAGATCACTAACTGGACTACTTGCTTTTGTTGGTAGTACCCCAGTTATTTGGTTAAGTAAGCGCCAAGGGTCGATTGCTTCCAGCACTTACGCAGCTGAATTCTCAGCCCTACGTACAGCGACAGAGGAGGCACAGAGCCTAAGATATATGCTTCGCTGCCTGGGATGCAATGTCCCAGCAGACGGATCATGCCCCACACGGGTATTTGGTGATAATCTCAGCGTGATTCAAAATGCACAGAATCCCGCTGCCGATCTATCTAAGAAACATGTAGCTATCTCATATCATGTTGTGAGAGAAGCTGTAGCAGCAGGTATCATAGCTCCATTTTGGCTTAAGGGCAAATGGAATCTATCTGATATCATGACAAAGCAGATACCCGCATCAGAATTCCGCAAGCACTGCGATTACATCTTTTGGAGACCAGACTTTCATTTGCACAGCAATAATCGTCTCGACTCACATTACGATGATTAAATTTTTGATTCGTAGAATGTTGGAGAGGAGGTCTGGTGGTGGCCACGGCTACAACACCATTAGAAGACTTTTCCATCAAAGAGGAGTGATAATATAGGCAAGTATATTAGATTAGAGCGAACGGTTATCCAACCGTTTGGACACGTCAGTGTCGGAGTTGAAGTTGATGGTACATCATCCATCGCCGATGCTGTACCGTGCGTCCATAGCTCATGATTGTAGATAGTAGAATCACACACAATAAAGTAAACTACGGCAAAAGCCAGGCTGTTATCCAGCCACCACCTTTCTACTCTAGTTTAGCTTTCACCACCTTATCATTCACGGAAGTTTGAATGGACTTGGACTTTGCACTGAATTGGTACGTTCTGCTTGGGAAATTGTTAATGGCACAGTATTTGGTCTTCTTACTGTGGCGCAGTTATGCTATATTGATGGAAGTTTGAATGGACTGGGACTTTGCACTGAACTGGTAAATTCTGCTTGGGACATTGTCAATGGTAGAGTGGAAGGTACCCTTAGCGATGCTCAGAAACGTTATATTGAAGGTACTAGTCAGGGCACTGAACTGGTACATTCTGCTTGGGACATTGCCAATGGTAGAGTGGAAGGTACCCTTAGTGATGCTCAGAAACGTTATATTGATGGAAGTTTGAAAGGACTGAAAGAAACGAAAACAAATAATTCTAGAAGGGCTGAGGTGGCTCTACTGATCAGAGAAAAACGTGTGGACGAAGCAACAGAAGAAGAAAGGGAAGAGCATAAGAAGTTTGTTGCTTCAGGAAAGAAAAATAAATATAATTGTAACACCTGGGTAATCAAGAGCACAGTGCAGGATAAAGTGTTGGAATTTGGGAATCAGAGAGCTTGTGAATTGACAGATTTATCAACAAGGGACGTTTCCAAATTTTTGATAGCATCAGGAGTAAAAACTAACGTCAGAACAGTAAATATATCTATGAAATCGAAAATAGATGAATGCATGAGTGCTTCTTACTCTGAATTACTCCTTGGAAAGAAGAAGAAACAATCAGGAATTCTTGTGATGCTATTGAGCTCAGTGATAAATGGTGAGGCTGTCAAAGTGGAGTGATGGTTGTTGGTTGCAGGTTAAAATAAACTCATTGAGTAGTATTAAAGCTATACTACTAATCTGTGCTATTTTCAAGAGCCTGTTCTTCTTGATAGGTGAGCGGGACATTTCCCATAAATCCTTTTGGACAATACATGCACCTTTCTCCACAGCGAGTTTTATAGGCACCATAATGTTATTGTAATCTTTGAGTTATTATTATTATTGTTCTTGTTCTCTAGTATGAAACTGAGCCAATGCTATCATTAGCTGGGAGTCTGCTATTTGTTCTCTGTCCTTGCCTTTTCACGCAAGCGCAAGCGCCTTATTCAGGCATGTAATTGCTTCCTGATGCCGCTTTAGGCGAATCAAACATTCATCTAATCCCTGATAGACACTCCATGCATAATCATCGCAGGCTTCAATTGATTTGAGAATTACTAGAGAATGTTCATAACAACGAAGCGCGTGGTCCTCGCATTTCTCTTTCAAGTAAATTTCCGCAATTTTTAAGCAGCATTTTCCTACGTCCGTGTAATCACCATAACACAGTTGTATCATTAATCGTATCACCATCACTGGGATATATGGTAAGAACCTCTGTCCAATCTACAATCAATCTCCTCGCGAACCATTCCTTCCTCAACCAATCCCGAACAAAGCAATCTGATATATCCACACGTTTCGTAGTGACATACTGCATCCAATTCATTTCCTTCTACTATTGTGTTGACTCCAGAGGCGTACATTCCTTTGTAGCTGCTCCTCCTGGCTGGCTCTTGCTCCGTTGCTGGCGTGACCGTTACCGTTGCAATTGCCGTTTCAGATTGTTGTTGTTGTAGTTTTTGTTTTCTGCTGATGGAGGTGAACAGATTTCCAGTTTGGAAGCGAGGGGAGCCATTGACAATAAGTGAAGAATGAGGTTGTTTCGCCTGCTTCTTGCCTCGATACGATCAGGAGTTGCATTTAGTTAGCAGATGCTAAGGTTGGCAAGGTTAACAAACTGAATACTGGTTAGTCCATTGATCTAACGCTGCAATTCAAACAAGAGACGTTAATGAGACGCCTGAGTTCGTTAGACATCCGAGCATTTTCTCAAATTTGTCCAAAGAAAATTTAATACAACCAGGCGCGGGAATATATTGAATACAGGAGTTTATCAATACTCAATACTCCCTTCAGGCATGGCAACGCGTAGCGTGTGGGTTGATAAATAAAGAGAGGTGAACTTCAGATTGTCTCGGACACTTTCAAGGTCTCTCTTGTTGTTTGGAAAGAAGAAATCCATTTGGAAAATGTATTCATGTATTGTAGGCTTATTGTCGGGCAATCCTGTAAAGCCAAGAAAGTTTGAATAGTCGTCATGAAGTGAAAATATGGAATCAGAGAGAGAGAGAGAGAGAAGGCCAGCACCTCTGTTCGTATTCCACATTTTGCTCGTAAAACCAGGCTTCACGTAGCAACCAAAGAACATCTGATCCAATGTCACAGCAAGCCGCTGCTCTTCTGACTTGTAAAAGGTTCCGGTTTACTCATTTAGGACTGAATTTTCACAGGTCTCATTAACTTCTTCGCTGAAAGCCGTGTTCAAATGCGCCCAGACCAGCCAGCCCTGGAGATCCATGGGACCCTTTTTTTATATTGGAAATCACTCACACTCATTGAATAGCTCTGGTTGATTCCAAGAGGCACAAGCAAGACTGCTCCCATTGCCATGATAATCAAAATAAACAGTTTTCTATTCCCTCTACACAATGCTGCAAGAAAGAAGGATGTGCATGGCAACGCCAGATTCAAAATGAACAGAGACCCAAATATTTCACCAAAGTAAACAGTTCAAAAGACATGCACCAGGATATATAAAGTTGTGATACCACCAAGGAAAGAGTTCAGGAACAAAGTGCAGAATAAGCCAGCCCATCCAATAGATATACTCTCTCACACCGAGGTCTCGTAGCACACCAACAAGCTTTGGAATAAATAAAGATGTTTTTTTAGTTTGAGGGTTTTGAATGTTTCACACCTGTTTACGATGTCAAGGTTGGAACTGTGTTCTTACCTTCGCCTCAATCTCTGTTCTGACCAATGTTATTGGATTCTCTTGGGCATCTTTCGGCCAATTTCTTCGAAGGAGCAATTGTGTGGTGATAGAGTCTGTTCCCAGCTACCTCAGCGAAGCCGTCACAATGATCATGTGCGTTGTATCAAACTGCAATAAGGTATTCGGCTGTTGAGGTAGTACTAGTACCTACTGTATATTTGCCTATGCTGCCCTGACTATCTTGGCTTGAAGCATTTTAAATCGAGGCATGTATTGTATCGGCAGTATGGACCTGTTTAGTGATGCCGATGGCTGATGGGAGGTCTTTGTGGTCTTTGTGCGACTTCATGATAGTTCATTATACATGCTGCTAATTATCATTTTGAATGTTTTGTGCTTCCATTCGTCGAAGTAAATCGGTGAGTGAGGAAGACTAATGGTGAATGATGGTGAGGTCTTCGCAGCTGTCATTGGGGTGCGGTCCTCGTAACCCTGATAGGGCTCCTGATCGGTTGTGAAGCGCAGTCTATAAAACTGTTCACAAGCTCTCGTGTTCATGACGGGATAGCTGACTTTGTTGTATGGTGGTTATGTCACGACGGGATAACTGACTTTGTTGTATGGTTGTGTCATTTATCTGGTGCGGATGTCACCAATGATGGCAAGGTCTTCACAGCTTTCTGTCTTTAGGGTGCTGTCATCTTTGGTTGGTATTTCTTTGTTGGCATTGTCTTTTTTCTTCCTTGCACTGTTCAACTTGGCATCCTTAGAGTTTCGTGTTTGCTTTACGGCACAAATCATTTTGCAGCTGCTGTAGTCACCTCGAATGAATAAAAGATGGGCATATACAACTGTCCTAATTCCATCTCTAATATACGACGCGTCTTTGCATGAAAAGTCCCAACGCCTTAGTTTTCGTGAAAAAGAGCCAAAGTTGGTGTTTGGCATAACCTCTTGCTCAAACCTCCTTTTAGTATCAGTAATGAAAAAATCTCTGCCGCTAGGGACGAGCCATCCAATATCATCTGAATGTGCATTACCTTCTAGAATTGCCATGAGCTTCAGAAGAATGAACGAAGAAAGGGAAAGTAATAGATTCGATAATGATAGATGGCATTTACAATAGTATATTTTATAAATGTGAGGGCGTTTACAATTTGAAATACTTTTGAGTTCTTAACTGGAAAGGAGAGACTGGCGTTCAATTTTATGTTCCTTTTAGCAGTTTATGAAGATGTTTTTTTACATTTCAACCGCACATAATTAGAGAATTATCATAGATGTCACATTTTTGGCTTAAAACGGTGTCTACCGATCGCCTCCTTTTTGGCTAATTAGTGTGACTTTATGCTTGCTTTAACAGTTATTCTTATTGTGACTTCTTCACGACCAGTCGTAGAATATTATTTTTGGAATTTTGTTTCAGTTGGACGACTCACTTAAAAGATTCAAAGTAGTACCAGTACAGTGACTCAACGCACAGCGCTACTTGTGGACAATTGCATATCGGCGTCCTTACCAAATCTATTAGATTTTATAAGTTGATAACAACAGAAACGTAGAGGAAGTGATGGTTCCAAATTCGTGTTCCACAGCATCCAATGGAAATGATGACTGCGATCCAGTGGTCTACTCCTCGGTGTGCGCAGATCGGGGGATCGAGGTCGCCTTTTTTAAAACGAATTGTGATAACAATACCAAGGATGAATGGGTGATGCCTTCAAACCCAAAATCAAAATCATTACTCAGAACGACTCAACAAACGAGGTGCTCAGAAGAAGGATTGGCCTCGAACAGCAGGCAATCCAACAGGATAGAAGAGCTTCAAGACATTGAAAGAGCTCTTCGCAACATCGCAAAAGCAAGAATTGCAATTGATCAGGGTTTGCAAGAAATGGCAACAAAGTTGAATAATGATTCATATTCACATTCTAATGCAAGTATGTGTAGGGTTCCGGGGGTGATAACATTGAGAACTGAGTCTACCATTGTTTCAAGCAGAACAACAACGGGTTCTCGTACCACTATTTCCACCACTGTTCCTACGTTGTCCGAGAGGTCTTTGGGCCCTTACGAAGAGGCAGGTCAACGTGCATATAAAAAAGCACCAGTAGAGAGACAAATTAACTTGGGAACGAAGCGACATGGAGCTAGAAGAAACCCAAATGATGCCGTTAGTGGGATGAAGAAACTCTCTCGAAAGAATGCCGAGGGCCGCAAATACTTATCGGGCTGCAATAATACTACTAGAGCAAAGAACAGTTTTTCCAACAAGACTCGAGTTCCCAAATCTTCTCAAGCACGCAAATCAAACGGGCAGATAGTAGACGAGGATGAAATTTCAGAAATTACACATTTGAGATCTTCTTCTGATTATCGCGACCTGAAAAAGGCGAACACGATTACAAGTTGCAAAGGATTGGCTTTGGCCAACGCGTCGGGTCGTGATAAGAGTCTGCCCAGAAGAAATGTGTATCATTTCCGTTATGTCCAATGCCCTATCCAAGGTATAAGTGAGCAGCAACATGATAAGAGGCTCCCTCGCGTTAAAAAGGCAGTACACAAATGTTTGGATCAATTGACAAAGATGGAAATGAAGGCTCGCAGTACTGATTGTGGTAAATTGCACAGATGCAAGTTTACCGAGGCAGTGCAAAAGCATCTAATCAATGATCTGACCAGAAGACCACCGTGACGATAGCGATTCGTCTGGGATTGGGGCATGTTTATTTACCATCGCATCGAGCATAGCAGAGAGTAAGGTAAACTTAAAGAAAATGATACAAACCTGTTCTGATGTCTCTGTAAGCAGGATGTTGCTGTATATGAGTTAATCAATACTCCAGTCAGGCATGGCGACTCGAAGAGTAAGGGTTGATAAATAAAGAGAGGTGAACTTCAGATTGCCTGGGACACTTTCAAGGCGTCTCTTGTTGTTTGGAACGATGAAATCCAAGTGTATCCCAGAATTTTCTAAACAGAGATCTCTTATATCGTAACAATTGGCCATGCATACCGGTAGCTCGTATAGCTCACTATAAATAACCAACGCACTTAAGCATCTATCTACCTAGATCTCGCTCCTCTGCTTATAAGGTTCTTATATACTAGCTCTATACTCTACCAGTCTTTCAATTTGAATTGAAGGAATTAACTGTGTGATAGAACGGAAACTTCGTTTATCTTTCAGAATATCAATGCAAAAACACGACTACTACAATAGTTGAACTAGACTAACACATCATGCCGACCTTCTTCTCCGAGAAATTTGTCCCAAGTTTAAAAATATTAGCTTGCAACTTGCTGCCGTCATCTTTGAACGAATCTATCGTCTGTCGTCTGTCGTTGGCTCCTTCTGTTGGATTGGGAGTTCTAGGAGTAGAATTTCGTTTTGCCAGCTACGAGCTACGATCCGACGACCGACGAATAATAATAATTATGATACTTGCTTCTTGTACATTGGATCGATACATAATATTATGATACATGATACATGATACATGATGGATGATACACATGATACGCCATCTTGCAAGCTTGTACCGATAATAATGAAGTCTCCACAAGAAGAGATAGAAACCAATTCTGAGCATGACGATGACGAGGATTACCTTCTGTACAATGAAGAATCTGCTCTGTATCAAGCCATTCGAGAATCCCTTGTTGACGAAACTAATCAAGACGACAATGGTAATACTACTGCTACTGCTATTGCTAATGACACTACTAATGCTACTTCTTCTACTAATAATCGTAGAATAGCAAAGGATGGAGGAACAATCCTGAACCCAATCTACATCCCAACCACCAGTGGAAATGAAACATGGGAACTGACATGGCCAATTTGGCACATGTTGCCGCATCGCGAGAGGAAAGAGATTGCTTCCAAAAATGGATTTCGGACTATTGGAGATTTTGAAGAAGAGGTTATTCTCAGTAGAATCCTTATTGAAGGTGAAGGTGAAGGTTTAGGTGCAGGTCCAGGTCCAGGTGCAGGTGCAGGAGGTTATTCAAGTTCAAGTGGAAATGAGATGGATCATCGCAATCGCAATCGCAATCGCAATCGCAATGGTCCAGAACTTGTTGATGCTGATGAGAATAAAGGTGACATTATTCCCTTGGCGCAGGAAGACGATGACTATGACGATGATGAATCCGTCTCTTCTGTAGAAGATGAATTCCAATTGCTCACACTTGCAAACACTGACAATGAACATTCGAATGAAACACAAACAGATACAAATGTCGAAGAAGGAGGATTAATGGTCCTCCTACCAGATGAATTGGTCCTACACCACATCTTACCATTCCTCTCCACTGAATATTACGCCGTATGCGCCCTCGTCTCACCACACTGGAGAGGATTCACACGAAGTGAATTAGCCTATAAGGAAATGTGCAAACGGTGCTATCTCAATCAGAGCAAACGAAAAACGTTACACGTGGCTAGATTTGGGGGGAGCTATAGGAACATGTTGGATAAGAGGAGTCGAGTCAAGACGGGGTGTGGATTGTATGCTTTGAAATGTACAAAGATTAAAAAGATTGTGAGGGACATGTGGACTGAGGTTCCGCCCGGGGCGATTCTGGAATCGACCTATTATCGCTACCTGAACTTTTACGAAGATGGGAGGGTATTGTATAGTTTGACGTCCAAGCCTCCTTATGAAATGATACCAATCTTTATCAGAGTCAAGGCTGGATATTCGGCGGGTGGTTGTTCGACTGTGTTTGGATCGTATCAGATTCAAAAGGATGTTGTAACGGTTGATATTGAACATCCTTGGCATCATGTCAAGCTTGTATTGAGAATATTGGAGGATGGAGCACCGATGGCGGAGGGTAGATTTTGGGCGCTGCAATTTGAGAAACATCAAAGTAGTGCCAGTAAGAATTTTGATGAGTATTGGTCGAGGGATTTGGTGAATTATGATGTTCCGCCTGATCCGTTTCGTTTTTTGAGAAACTGGAAGTTATGAGTACTGATATTGGAATATTTTGATGAAAAATATGTTACCTGGTAGTCTAATTACTATGCTGATCAAATATTACTCTTGACATATATTCAATATTCAATACACTGTAATTAGTAATTACACTCTGTACCACGATCGCCAACGCCTTCAAAATGATGGCAAGTTATTCAAAGATAATACAGATTGGATCATATATTTATTCACTGCTTGGTGCTTTGTCATGGTTGACAGGTACACCTACGAACTCATCTCTTGGAAACCTCATTTTGTATCTATTGTACATTTCCAATTGCTCGGTTGCCGTTTCTATTGAAACACCTTCAATGGTTGATGCTTCAGATTCTTTGCCTTCGCTCACACGTTGCATACCCTCACAACCGCCATTTTCGTAACTCCATATTCTATCACCACCTTCCTCTACAACCTCATCATTCCATCCTTCTACATTATCCATGTATCTAGGCCAAAATGGATACGTGGAGCACTGCAACGGCCGTGCACCATAAATGCCACACAATTTATCTTTCAAGAATATACATTCCGTAATGCCATCCTTTTCTTTCTGTTTCAAAACCGTCCACCCTATTTCATGCCGATCTGTAGGAAAATGTTCTACTCTCGAAACATAGTTCTGTTTGAAATCATTTACGCTCAGTTCTAATAGATCAGCAGCATCCTGTGTCTCGGCAGGGTTCAAGTAGACGTCTCCCTTGGTTTGGCAGCATTTGCCACATGCTGTACAATCGAACGGAATCGAATTGAGGGATTCGTACCATTTTGGTGTTTCCTCCTTGTTGTTGAAATTTAATTGATCTAATGGATTGATAGATTGACTTGATCGCTTTAGGGCCTCAGCCAGCTTGTCCACCTCGTCGCTTGCTTGTGATTGTACATAAAGTGAAGATTCCTTCTTTAGAAATTGTTTGTTGCTGATGGAGAAGCAACTTACTTCATGAGAGAAGGACAAGCACAAAGTCCATGCTAGTAGAGCAGTGTTGGGTTTCATGGTCGGTCGAGATAGTTGAATTACCTGTTATTAGTTATTAGCAGTTAGTTGACAGGATACCTTTCTGAGATAATTGACGTGTTTATTCCCTCCTTCGTTCTTCGTTGGTAGAGAGACGAACGAACGAGTTTGAAGTTGTGTTGTTGCGTTCACGCGCCAAAACTAACCGTTGTTCTACGATTTTCTTGTTGACGGCCTGACGGTGACATGTATCGTAGAAACTTCTTCTTGCTTCTTCTTTTTGGGAATAAAAAGACATCATCAGAGAATTGAAGTCATTTTCTGTGGTACTGACTGTTTGTATGATCGTATCAAAGTTTGATGACTTGTGCATCCGACTCGTTGTGGCACATAAAAATAATACTGCTGCTGGACTATTAGCGGCGCGATAAAGTCAAGTAATAAGTTCTTAGATGGCCAGGAAAATATT
>Ga0209712_10002376_pt1 | contig 15503 bp, 13 predicted proteins | sample ArcOceMetagenome_FD_187443 | JGI IMG/M metagenome (GOLD analysis project Ga0209712, IMG submission 187443) | Marine eukaryotic phytoplankton communities from Arctic Ocean - Arctic Ocean - Greenland ARC118M Metagenome (SPAdes) (version 2) | ecosystem: Environmental > Aquatic > Marine > Oceanic...
TAACTCATGCGTTTGCACAGAATCTTGCGCAACCGATGCTTTAAAATATTGTTCCTCTTCCATAATTCGAATCGCACGATATCCATTAATATGTCCCCACCCAAATTTGTAATCAGGACCAACATTCCCTAAATCATTTGCGGTATTTAAAACCATTGCTTTCAATAAAGCAGACTCCGCAGTTGTTCCTCCATTCATTTCTCGATAGGCTTGATGCAACTGAGCGATCACTCCTGCAATTCCTGGAGCAGCTCCTGAAGTTCCTCCAAAAGATTGATAACTATTATTTAAACTAGTAGAAATATGAGCGGTCCCATTGGCCGATATATCTGGTTTAATTCTTCCATCGGTAGCTGGTCCACGGCTACTTGAATTGGTGAGGTCTCCATCAGCTTCTAAATTTGCGGTAGCGATCACATTTTTCCCTTGTTTATGTCCTCCTGTAATATTCCCCCATTGATCGCCAGCACCATAGTCACAGTCTTGATTATTTGAATTTCCAGCAGAGAAAACATGCAACAAAGTTGGGTTGTCAAAAATCTGTTGATCTACTGTTTGCGCAATCGTAGTATAACCTGCTCCACAACCATTACTGTATGAAGAATTCGTCACAATTACATTCTCATTAAAATGTAAACTCATGGTCTCGTCCAAATGATTGGCTTGATAATCCAAAACATGAATTTCCGCCGCTGCTGCCATTCCTCTATTTTGTGGGTTAAAATTTCCAGCTCCCGCAAGAATTCCTGCTACTCCTTCTCCATGCGTTCCATCATCAAAATCTGTTACAAATTCTTGTCGCAATCTTCCTTGAAAATCAATATGCTCATCAACGATTCCATCATCTCGAACTAAAACACTTACTCCCTCTCCATCGTAAGAACGACCTCCAGCATAATATGAATCTAAAAGATTGGCTCGATGTAGCGATCTTCCTTTATCATCTTCCGCTTCTCCCGGTACAGGAATTAATTCTAAATAAGAGATATAAGGTAGCGCTGCAATTTCATTCACTTGATCTTTCTCAATAGTTGCTTGCAAAAAATTATTGTACCCATTCGCCATTTCCACTTCAATGCCATCTGCTTTTAGATGAAGCAATAAATCTCTTTGCGCTATATTTTTATAATATTTGATTTGAACCGCTACCCGATTTCCTCGAACTGCCCATTCTCCAAATGGTTGTTGTTGAAGATTCGCCGCAATTTTAAAAGCAGGCGTGATTTCCAAAACCGCTCGAACCTTTAAATCAACTAATTTTTGAGGATCTAAACTATTTGGTATGGCAACAAGATATGCTCGATGAGGCAAATACTCCAATAACTCAATTCCATTTTGTTGAATCTCTTCATGTTGAGCATTGGTTGGAATATCATAAAATTGAATCATCCGATAATAATATCCATCATAATTTTCATTAGCATTGATAACTGCACTTTTAGCAAAATCTCTAATATTTTCAGCAGGAGTCATCGTGCCTGTCGAAAATAAAATTTGATAATCTTGTTGTGCTGATAAATTGGCAAGAAATAGAAAATAGAATAGTAGAAATGTGTAGGTATTCTTCATCGTTAATTTTTTCCTAGTTGATATTGGTGATCTAATTAGAGATCTAACAATTTATAAAAATGATAGTTTAAGAAATTTGATTTTGGAACTAGTAAAAGTAGGAAACTATTTCAAGTTTGGGAAGAATATCTAAGTAAGGAATGCGAATAAAATAGATTCAGAATTTTCGGTCACTTATTTTGTTCTTAGTTTTTGCTTTGAAAGCATGAGCTTATCTGGATAAATGATTGATTTCATAGGGGAAAATAAGGACAAAAGAAGTAGTGAAAATTCTGAATCTATTTAGTTCGCATTCCTTAGGTGTAGAGCAGCTGACAGATTCAAAAAAATTAACGCAAAAAAAAATCCTACTCAATGAGTAAGATTCCTTTGGCCAACTTTTCTAACTGACCTATTTTTAAGAAGCGTATATTGTCTAGTATTTCTAATTAATGTTATCTAGCCAAATGGTGGTGGATCACTTGCATAGATTACTCCAAATGGTGGTGGATCACTTGCTCCTCCTTTAATACTTGATAATCCTTTCTTATTAATTACTTGTGTCGCATTTAATTTGCTTACAAATTTTGATATATTTTTCATCTTCTTGTTTTTTAATGTTTGTAAAAACCTTATTTATTCTTTATCCAAGCCTAAGTTAAGCCTATCCAAATGGTGGTGGATCACTTGCATAGATTACTCCAAATGGTGGTGGATCACTTGCTCCTCCTTTAATACTTGATAATCCTTTTTTATTAACTACTTGTGTCGCATTTAATTTGCTTGCGAAGTTCTTGATTGAATTTTTCATATTATTTTTTTTTAGTGTTTATAAAATGTAAGTGTTTGTCCCTGAAGACGATGTAAATATAGATCGGGATGTAAAATTCTTTAGGTAGATAGGTTTCAATAAGTAGGGAAATGGTTACAATAGCTAACATTTAAATACAAATCATTGATTATCAGTACCTTACAAAAAAAAATAAATTCCAGAAACATCATTTTTATTGAAAAAAAATAAAAAACACACCAATTGGTGCTCACGTTTCCGGGAATTGTAACGATGCTCGGGGCGAAATGCAACTATTTTACCGATAAAATGTAACCTGACTACCAACGATTTTTCGAGGAATAGAATTTGCATTATTTAAGGGCGAAAAAATAAAAAAAATAACCTATCTCATTTTTATTTAAAGCGTAAATTTGTTGATTGTACCCTATCCCACTTTTGTTTAGGAATGCGAATAAAATAGATTTAGAATTTTCGGTCGCTTATTTTGTTCTTAGTTTTTGCTTTGAAAGCATGAGTTTATCTGGATAAATGATTGATTTCAAAGGGGAAAATAAAGACAAAAGAAGTAGTGAAAATTCTGAGTCTATCTTATTCGCATTCCTCAGGGATAAGTAGTCGGATGAATGTCGTTATTCCATTTCTTGAAAAAATATTATCCTTCTTTTTTAGAAAAATTTAACCTCGTTAAGTAGGAACACCTTTATAGGGCATCCTTTTATGAGAACCCCTTTATCTCACACCCTCTTGGAATCTTAGAACAAGGCAAATAATCTGGATTGGTTTCAAACCAACCAAAATAACTTAATAAAATGAACTCATGAAAAAACAACTCAGAAATTTACTCCTCTTAATCACCCCATTTCTAATCATGATCGTCATCAATGAATCAATCCGCCCCACCATAAAAGAAAAACCATTTAAAGTCAAAGGCGTCGAAGCAATGAATTCAAAGATAATTACCAAAGATAAATGCTCCTGGAATTGCTACCTCAGTACCACCTATTGCAAAAACCATCATGTCAAAACACTCACTAATTATTTCGATTACATCGACCCGATTTATTTTGGAATAATTAAATCATTGCATTCAACGGGTAGTTATGGATTAGCCAATGTAATTTTCTTAGTCCTTCTCCTCCCTTTCCTAATGTTTTATTTATTGATAAAAATTCTTGACCTGCAAAGTCAAATCAAATCTTTAAAATTAAAATCATGAGCCAATTAACCAAACTCGTCAATCTCATTTTTGTCTACTGCACCGATTTTATGATCAACCTAGCGAATCTATTTAGTTGGTCTTATTACGAATTTAATGCTTTGATATTTTGCTTTGTTTATCCGTTGGTTTTCTTTGGATTGCTAGTTTTATATTTTATTCAAAAGATAAGATTAAGTACATTGCAAAATAATCGTAATTGAAAAACGAATAACATGAAAAACCCATCACTCCTCTTCCTCCTCCTTTTTTGCTTTTTAAACTTCACCCAAGCGCAAACTATCAAGGTGCAACCTTACTTGCAAGATGCTTCACCTAATTCCATTTTTATCTTATGGGAAACTGATTCCGTATCTGAAAGTATCGTCGAGTGGGGACTGACGAATGCACTTGGAAATACCGCCATCGGAACGGCTAATAGTTCCGTCAACGATGCTAAAATTCACGAAGTAAAAATTGAAGGACTCACCCGTTTTACCAAATACTTTTATCAGGTAAAAACTGGAACCGCCGTTTCAACTATTTATAGTTTTAAAACGCCACCCTTTGCTTCCGATCAAGAATCTTTTCGCATCGTTGCCATGAGCGACATGCAACGAGATGGTTCATTTCCCAATAAGTTCCAAGAGGTCATCGAAGATGGGGTCATAGATTATTTGGCGGATGAATTTGGTGGAGAAACGATTGACAACCTTGCCTTGATTTTGATTCCAGGAGATTTAGTTTCTGATGGAAATAATTATGCTTCTTGGGAAAATACTTTTTTTGATCCCGCTCAAAGTTTGTTTAGTCAAGTTCCCGTTTATCCTGTCCCAGGGAATCATGAAAATAATGCTAACTACTTTTTCCAATATTTTAAAATGCCCGAAAACGGAACTGCAGGTTTCGAAGAGCATTGGTGGTACAAAGATTATGGCAATACTCGAATCATCGGTTTGGATTCTAACAACCCTTATTCAAATCAAGAACAACTCGATTGGCTCGATCAAATTTCAGGAATGACTTGCGCTTCCGACTCGATTGATTTTGTTTTTGCGCAGCTCCACCATCCTCACAAATCTGAACTGTGGACGCCAGGCGAATCAAATTATACTGGCGAAGTGATCGAACGATTAGAAAATTTTAGTTCAGATTGCGGTAAGCCAAGTGTTCATTTTTTTGGCCATACGCACGCCTACTCGCGAGGAAATTCCAGAGATCACAAACACCTTTGGATCAATGCTGCGACCGCAGGCGGGGCGATTGATAATTGGGGAGAGTTTCCCAATTTTGATTATGATGAGTTTTCCATTTCACAAGATGAATATGGTTTTGTCTCCGTAGAAGTTACAGCTGGTGCCGATCCAAAAGTGGTGGTCAAAAGAATTGGTCGAGGCGATCAAGATGCGATCGTGGATAATGAGCTGAGAGATAGTTTTACCATGAAATTAAATCCCTCCATCGTAAATATTCCCATTCCACTTTTTCCCATTGACGAAGAAGTTATTCCTGAGTGCGTGACCCTCAAAGCCAATAATTTTTCCGCTCCTTATTTCTCCTCGTTGCATGGTCAAAGTCATTGGCAAGTCTCCACTTCCTCCGATGATTTTTTGCAACTGGCAGCAGAGAGTTGGAAGAATTTTGAGAACTGGTATTTCGAAGAAGACACGCAACTGGGTGATGATTTGACCGATGAAGAAATTTTAGGTTTGGATGAGAATTCAACTTACTGGTGGCGTGTACGCTATCGAGATCGGGAATTAAATTGGAGCGCATGGACCACGCCCGTTTCATTTACCACAGGTGCTTCGATTGCTTCCCCCAACCTTTTATTGAATGCTGGAGCAGAAGATAGTTTGGCGAATTGGATTCCAGTTGAAGGAGTGGTCGAAGCATTAACGGATGGCGTTTGTCAAGGTATCACTCCTCATTCGGACGATAGATATTTTGCCGTAGGCGGACTTTGTGAACATAGTGAAGTAGGCAGATGTATTCAAAATGTAGACATGACTTCCTTTGCAGATTCGATTGATACTGGAAATTATTCCGCCAACTTTGGTGGTTATTTATCAAATTTTAGTGGTAGCGATTTGCCTGAAATGAAGTTGTTGTTTTTAGATGAAGATGAAATAGAAATTAGTTCCTCGAATACACTTTCCTCTTTTAATAATTCATGGACTCTATTTTCCGAATGGGCAACCATTCCTGCCGAAACTCGAATCATTCGATTTCAATTAAAAGGAACCCGAAATGCAGGAACCGATAATGATTCTTATTTCGATGATTTATTTTTGACGGTTGGAAACACTAGCTTTAGTTGTAGCATGTTTACTTCGCTTAAAAATCAGCCGATGGCAAGACTTGAATTATTAAAAGTAAACCCCAACCCTATTCAAACGGTCGGTTATATTAATTTACCAAAAACCAATTACTCCAATCTTCAATTTTCCATCGTTAATGCCAATGGTTCAAAAGTAATTTGTCCCACAAAATATGAGTCGAATAAAATTGTCTTTGAAAAAGGGAATTTAGCCAAAGGTGTTTATTTCTTTTGGGTAAGAGAAAAAGGGAAGGTAATTGGACAAGGAAAATTTATAGTAATTTAAAAAACAAAAATGCCCGTTCAGTCTCTGACTAAAAAATAATTTCAATTGTTAAAAAAATCTAATGGCAGAAACAAATAAAAGCATGAACGACGAATTTTTCAATCTTATAAATCAATACACTTCGCTAACTAAGGAAGAAGTCGAACTTGTTTTAAACAAAATTGTAAAAAAAACTTACCCTAAACACGAAGTCATATTTCGAGAAGGTCATATTTCAACTACAATTTACTTTGTACTCAAAGGTCATGTTCGGCTCTTTTATAATGTCGATGGAATTGAAAAAACGGCTTTCTTTTATTCCAAAGGGAAATTTATTTGTGCAGGAGAAAGCTTCACTTATAATGTACCCGCAGTAGAAAATTATCAGGCAATTGAAGATACCGTCTTAATTCATTTCGATAAGGCGATATTTGGTGAATTATTTAAGATCACTCCCAAATTTGAAATCATCGGTAGAATTGCTACTGAAAATGAACTAATCACTTATCAAAAAATGTTGGCCACCTTTATCACAAAATCACCTGAAGATCGGTATCTAGAATTAATGAACACGCAACCTGAACTCTTTCAAAAAGTACCTCAGCAATATATCGCTTCCTTTATTGGAGTTTCTCCCGAAACTTTAAGTAGGATTAAAAAACGAGTAGTTTTGAAACTAAAAAATTCAAAAACTTGACGATCGTCAAGAGACCTCCCCCATTCATGATTTAACTTTGCTTCATTAATTCACGAATAAGAAAAAAATGAAGTCAAAAAATATTTTATTAGCCGGTGCTACAGGTTACCTCGGAAATTTTATTGCGAGAGAGCTCAAGTCTCAAGGTCATCATCTTACGGTTTTGGTACGAAATGAAAAAAAGTTAAGCACTCTCGGTATCGAAGCAGATAAAATTATCAATGCTCAAATTACTTCAAAATCTGAACTTGTTAATTGTTGTATGAATATAGATGTAGTCATTTCAACAGTTGGAATTACTCGTCAAAAAGATGGTCTTTCCTACATGGATGTTGATTATCAAGGGAACAAAAATTTATTAGAAGAAGCAAAAAAATCCTCTGTCCAAAAATTTATTTATGTCTCTGCACTCAATGGAGACCAACTCCGAAATTTAAAAATATTTGAAGCGAAAGAAAAATTCGTGGATGAATTAAAGCAATCCGGATTGGAATATTGCGTCGTAAGACCCAATGGTTTTTTCTCCGATATTTCTGAATTGTTTTATATGGCTAAAAGTGGCAGAGTATATCTTTTTGGGGATGGTAACTTAAAATCTAACCCTATCCATGGCGAAGATTTAGCAAAAGTTTGCCTTGATGGAATTGATAATTCAGAACAGGAGATTATCGTAGGCGGTCCTGAAATTTTATCTCAAAAGGAAATAGCATGCATTGCTTTTGAAGCAATTGACAAAATTCCAAAAATTACATTCATTCCTGATTGGGTTAGAAAAACTGTTTTGTTTTTTGGGAAATTCTTTATTCCTTCCAAAACATTTGGTCCAATTGAATTTTTTATGACCGTTTTAGCCAAAGAAATGATTGCTCCAAAATATGGGACTCACATCATTAAAGATTTTTTTAAAAAACTTGCAAAGGGTTGACATAAGCTTGTCACTCTTCTGTTTTACTTTTGTCAAGAATTTTTAAGAACTAAAAAAGTAAAATCATGAAATACGAATGGAGAAAAAAAGAAAAGGTAAAATTTGAAAAAATCAAAGATGAAAAATGTGTCCAAATGATACACCTTGGAAGTTTTGACCATGAGCCGGAAAGTTTTAAAATCATGGAAGAGTTTGCCAAAGAGAATAATTGGACTAGATTAGCAAAAAATCACCGAGAAATTTACTTGAGTATTTTTAGAAAAATAGCTGCTGAGAAATTGAAAACTGTTTTACGATTTAAAATAAAATAGACCGTTCTTTTAAAAATAAAAAAATGAAAATAATCCTGTTCTTCGCCTTATCACTATTTATTGCTTGTTCTAATAGTTCAGTTTCACAAGAAGCTCAAACTTCTACTCCACCACCACCCGAAAACTTAGTGGCCATGCTAGATACCATTCTTAGAACGGAGCAAGAACCCATTCGTTTGAGAGATTCATTCTTAAATATTTATGGAGACGAATCGAAAGAATTTATGGCGCAACAAGAAATCTATGAACAGAACCATGCGATCAATGAAAAAAAGATAAGCGCTATTCTCGACAACTCTGGCTGGCCAGCAAAAGAAATTATTGGAGAACGTGGCAATAGAACTATTTGCAATGTGATCCAACATGCAGAAAATGATATTCGAATTAAATATCTGCCCATGATGAAACAAGCGGTCTTAGATAAACAATTGAATCCTCAATTGTTAGTTAGAGCTGAAGACAGAATCGCAACAGAAAGAGGTGACCTCCAAATCTATGGTGGACAAATGAAATTCTATCCTGAAACAAAAACCTTTAATGTTTGGCCGGTCTTAGATCCTGTGAATATTGATCAACGAAGAGCCGCAATTGGACTTGACCCAATTGCCGATCATTTGAAAAATCGATTCGACTTTGAGTGGAATTTGGAAGAACAGATTAAACGAACGGAAGAGTTTAAAAAAGCGATGAAAAAGAAATAACAAATGGCTAAAATTGAAACTATATATTACAAGAGATTGTAGTAAAACAGAAAAGTATGTTCTTACCTGAAGTAAAAAGCAAAGTTAACGAAGACATTTCTATCCTAATCAAACTCGATAATTATTCATTTAATCTTATCTGTGAATGTGGCGACGCAAGTGGATTAACGGTAAAAGAATGTCAAAACACAGAAGCGATATTTATCAGTCATACTCATATCGATCATTTTATAAATTTTGATTTTATTCTTCGACATCAAATTGGTATTGGTAGACGAATAATCATTTGTGGTCCCGAAGGAATTACTCAACAAGTGCAATCAAAAATAAAAGGATACCAATGGAATTTAATTGAAGAGAATTCGATTACTTACGAGATTAGAGAAATCAAAAAAGATGGTCACATAGAAATCGCTGAAATAAATCCTCCACATTGGGAAATCAAAACATTGGAAAATAAAAATCCTGACACCCTATATAAGAATGAACGATTCAGCGTCGATTTTGTAATCTTGGATCATAAAACGGATTCCATCGCTTATCTTTTTCAGGAAGAGGATACCGTCAAAATTGATCTGAGCAAAAGTGAATTTAAAGGAGGCATCTGGGTTCGAGAATTAAAAACAGCTTACGAGCAAGGCAATGAAACTGCTTTGATCAAAATCGAAAATAAAGATTATCCAGCCGCCGAACTTTTTTATATGCTCGAAACTAAAAAAGGAGATTCTCTCGGAGTCATCATGGATCATGCAGCTAATGAAGCTAATCATAAAAAAATCCAAAGCATTTTTCAAGATTGTAATCAAGCCTTTATTGAATGTTTTTATAAAGCAGAGGATAAGGAGTTTGCAAAACTAAATTTCCATAGTTACTCCGAGGAGTCTGCTAAAATCATGAAAATATGTAATATTAAAAAAGCAACGCCTGTTCATTTTTCAAGAAAGTATAAGGAGGAAGAGGTGAAGGTTTTGATGGAGGAGTTTTATACTCATTTGAAATAAATCTAGAGGAGATATTGTTTTGCAGTATCTCCTTCTTCTTTTTTTGAGAACAAAAGATAAAATAATGAACGCTTCCAGATATTCTCTATTTCTATTCTTACTCATCAGTTGCCAAAATACTGAACCCAAGAATCCTTGGCCTGAACTCAGTTATAAGAAAAGACAAGAACAGCAAAAAGGAAAATACCAACAAGTCACTAAAAATGACAGTACTTTTCTAACCTACATCAGCGAAAATATCATCACCCATCCTGACGAGAAAATATACATTTCCGACATTACTCAACTAAAATCCATTCAACTCATTAATTGTGATTCGTCAAAAATTCATTACAAAGATAAAGTTGACGGCAAGGAAATCGAACTGAAATTATCGCTTAAAAAATTTGAGAAAAAGAATCATAAAATTCAATCTGAAAATCGGGAGAAATTCAGTCCTGAAGGTTTTAGATTCATTGATGGAAAAGAACCTTGGGGAGGATATTACGGTGGACCTCATGCTGAAACAGACAAGTTAAAAGTATGGGTGAATGGAAACGAAGTGAAAATTGAAGGGGAATTCAAAGATATTTATAATTTAAGAATGTGTGATTCTGTCAACGTTTGGAAAAATTTCAACCCCAATCCCCTCCTTAAATATGATGAAAAAAATAAAGTATTTTATCTCTATGTCCATGGAGGAAATGCGGCTGGCACTTATTTTGGAAAATTCATTTTTGATGAAAATAAATTTATCAAACGATATCTGTTAGACTATGGAGATCTAAGCCCAACTGGTTCATTTCGAAAAAACTTTAAAGGATTTTAAAACAATAAAATGATCATTAGAGAAGCCATAATTAACGACATCCCACATCTCCAAATTGTCAGGAATTCCGTTAAAGAAAATATCTTATCCAATCCGAATGCCGTAACCGACGAAGATTGGAAAGTTTTTTTATTTAAAATCAGGTTGGAAAGAAATTGGAACACAAAGTGATGCGTAAATAAAATTTGAAATGCCTTTTGATAACTCGCAAAACTCCTTGGAATACCTCTAAAGTTTCCCTCTTCGATCTGAATAAAAATAGAATTACTTTTTTAAAAAAGTAGGGGTTTTAGCCATTCAGTTGTCTTAATAAAGGAGGCGGTTCAAAATGCTGAACCGCCTCTTTTTTATACATTTACAAAAAAATAATTTTCACACAAATTTCAACATGAAGAATACTTTAATTGCTCTTTTCCTTTTGATCACCACCATGGGTTTCGGTCAAGATTTTTATGATCTCAATTCCGTTCAAACGATTGACATCACTTTTTCCCAAACCAATTGGGATCAACTACTTGACAATGCTTACGCTACAACTGGCGATTATATCCTAGCCGAAAGTGTCACCATTAATGGCGAAGTCTTCGATAGTGTCGGGGTCAAATATAAAGGCAACAGTACCTATCAATCTAACCAAGTGAAAAATCCATTTCACATCGAATTGGACACTTATAAAGATCATCAATACGAAGCCTATACCGATATCAAGTTGAGTAATGTGGCCAAAGATCCTTCCTTTTTAAGAGAGGTTTTGTCTTACCAAATTTTGCGACAATATATGGATGCACCACTTTCTAATTTTGCTAATGTATCGGTGAATGGAACGTTGATTGGATTGTACAGCAACTCGGAAGCGATTTCGAAAAAATTTGTCAACAGCCGTTTTTACTCCAAAAAGAATACTTTTGTTAAATGTAATCCCCCCGCAGGAGCTGGCCCACAAACAAATGATTTTCCCAATTTAGCCTACCTCGGACAAGACAGTTCTGACTATTATGATGCCTATGAAATAAAGTCAGATGATGGTTGGGAAGAACTCATCAATCTTTGTGATACCTTGGCAAACAACATCAATGACATTGAAGAAATATTAGATGTGGACAAAGCTTTGTGGATGTTGGCCTTCAATAATGTGATGGTCAATTTGGATAGTTACTCTGGTGGATTTAAGCAAAATTATTATTTATATCGAGATGACTTTGGCCGATTCCTTTCTGTCGTTTGGGATTTGAATGAATCAATTGGACGATTCAGCATGGCGGGTGGAACTGGAAATAATTTGAACAGCACCGCCGCAAAACAACAAATGGATCACCTCCTACATCTCAACGATGCAGACTTTCCACTAATCCAAAAATTGCTGAGCGTTCCGACTTATAAAAGAATGTACCTAGCACATATGAAAACGATGCTGTTGGAAAATTTTGACAATGAATCTTATATCGCAACTGCGGAAGCATTACAAACTTTGATCGACGCAGACGTGCAAGCGGACAATAATAAATTTTTTACTTACGCTAATTTTACGACCAACTTAAACGCTGATATTAATAGTGGCGGCGGCCCAGGTGGTGGTTCAACTCCAGGGATTACTAATTTGATGGATGGAAGAAATGATTACCTTTTAGGGTTGTCAGATTTTACCCAAACTGATCCTACGATTTCAAATATAACTGCCTCTACTCCTACCCCAATCATCAATGAGACGATTACCATCACGGCGGCGGTCACGGATGCTGACGAGGTAACTTTTGGTTACCGAACGGAATTGGGAGCACCTTTTACCAAATTAGCAATGTTCGACGATGGAGCACATAATGATGCCGCCGCAGGCGATGGCGTTTATGGAACTGACTTGACGATCACGAATGCATTTGTGCAATATTTTATTTATGCAGAAAATAGTAATGCTGGGAAATTTTCTCCGCAACGGGCTCAGTTCGAATATTATACGTTAACTGCCACTACGAGTAATCCAACCGTTGGCGACCTAGTGATTAATGAATTTATGGCGTCGAATGATGCGACCATCGCTGATCAAGCTGGCGAATTTGATGATTGGATAGAATTTTATAACAATAGTTCTACAACTATTGATTTGGAAGGATATTTCCTTTCAGATGATGCCAATAATTTGATGAAATGGGCATTCCTTCCTGGAGCAGTTATCGAAGGAAATGGCTACGCAATTGTCTGGGCAGATAATGATGAAGCACAAGTAGGTTTGCACGCCAATTTTAAATTATCTGCAGCTGCCGAGTCTATCTTTTTGTCAAAAACGAATGGAACGATTGTGGATGAAGTGAGTTATATCAATCAAACTTCAGATATTTCTTTTGGTCGAATTCCAAATGGTGTAGGTGATTTTCAAATCATGAGTCCAACTTTTAATGCCGAAAATATGGGAACAACTAGCATTTCAAATACTCCTGTGGAAACGTTCCATTTAAAAGCAAGTCCAAACCCAGCAGATGATTCTTTCCTTTTGGAAATAGAGGGTAATGAGGGAGAAGAACTAAATATTTCAGTTTATAACTTAAATGGAATTGTTGTTTACCAAGATCTTATTTCCAAAAATAAATTTATTCATACTTATGACTGGGCGGCAGGAATGTATATCGTTAGAGTTGATCATTCGTTTTTGAAAATAGTGATTAACTAAGAGCTTGTTGGCAGAAAAAGACTAAACAGTTTTGGTAAAAGTGTTCAATAAAATGGAAAAGGACTGCGAAGTAAACCGCAGTCCTTTTTCTATGAACGGTATTGAGATGAGCAGTCAGGTGATTGAACATTATAGAAGCTTTTGTTCAATTTTATACCCAGACTTGAGATGGTTATTGAACTGCAAGTTTTCGTGGATGCGGTTTTCCATTTTCCAAATAATATTTAAGTTCTTCGACAATCTCTGCTGACGCCCGTTCAACTTTTTTGGAGATGACAGGACTCATAATTAATCCAAGAAGGCCTTTGGTTTTAAGAATAAAATTCACATTCATTTGCGTTTGGTTCTCCTTAGTTTTGGTCAGGCTCCATTCCCCCAGGCCACTTTTTGCTATTGCGGGGACACCTCTGGAAATATGATAAGACAGGCTGTAATTGATCGGATCAAACTCATCTAACTCTTGAAAATTCTCTCCGTTCTCTGTCATCGTCTCTCGATGTAAATAATCAAGGCCAGGTAGTTTTGGTTCTCCTCCTGGTTTGGAGTACTTAAAGTTACTCGCCCAAATATTCGCCTCGGTAAACTGATTACCAAGCACTTCCCATACTTCATCAATATTTTTTTCGATCATCACTTCTTCTTTAAAGTGTAACTCTCTGCTGGCTACGAAGTGGAGTAAAACAAGTACTACTGCAGTAATTAAGATTCCAACTAGCATACGTTTCTTTTTCATGATTTTAATTTTTATTCAATTTTTGGATTACAATGCCTTGCGATTGTAGCTCCGTTTTAGGTTAGATGCAAAAGAAATGGAGGTGTGACAAAACCGCATAAAAAAGGTCGACAATGCCGACCTCTTAGTTTTATTTTCTCTACCGTACACTTTTATTTTTTGCCACAAATTCTCACGAATTACTCAATTTTTTGATGAGTATGATTTAACCCTATCACTAAAATCTGATCAGTCAGATTCATTCGAATGTCCACCAACCGCTAAATTTGTGAAATTTCAACTTGTTGAAATAATTTTGAGTAGTCGTTTTCTGGGGACTTTTGAGCAATTCGTGAAATTCGTGGCAATTTTCAAAAAATGTTTGGTAGAGAAGTTTTATTTGCAGTTTAGAGTAGTTACAAATCTTAGGAATTCGAATAAAATAGATTCAGAATTTTCGGTCGTTTATTTTGTTCTTAGTTTTTGCTTTGAAAACATGAGTTTATCTGGATAAATGATTGATTTCAAAGGGGAAAATAATTCTGAATCTATTTAGTTCGCATTCCTTAGATGTTAAATAAGTTTTTCATCGTTTGATCTTTTACGACTTTACTCACAACTGTCGCCGCATCAAAATCGGACTTGCTAGGGTGATTTCTGAAAATCTCTATATATTTCTGATCTAGCACATCTGTCATTGTATCTTGATTTTTTGCGACAAAATCTCTAATCTTTTTAGTGTAGGAAGGTTTTAGAATCATACTTTCTTCACTCAGAGCACCCATTTTCAATGCACTCTTCGCTTTTTTTACACATCGACAGGGGTTGGACTTATTAATCAAACCACATCTGTTCTCCATATAATTGTGTAATTCTTTTCTAGCTCTCGAGAGTTTTACTCTAAAATTTTGAGGAGATATCTTAAATATCTCCGCTCCCAAATTGTGATCTATCCCAAAAGAATCTCCCAACAAATAGAGGAGTCTTTGCTCTCGATCAAGACAAATAAGCATCGCCGAAGTACACCTAAATTTAACTTCTCTAGTGTAGTCTTTTAGTTCCAGTTCTTCTTCGGGGGTGAGTGCTGGGTCAGGCACAGCATTTAGTTGCTGGTCGTGGGATTCGAAATTGGGAAAAGCTTCTTCTTTGGCTTTTCTCTTGGTTTGTAAAAACTCATTGAACACAATACGATATAACCAAGTTCTAAAAGCACTTTTCCTTTTAAATGTTGAGAGTTTGGTGATTACTTTAATGAGCACTTCTTGGGTTAAGTCCAATGCATCTTGGGTGTCATGCGTCATCTTCCAAGCTACATTATAGATGAATGCTTGATGAATTCCCACCAGTTTATCTAAGGCCTTCGCCTCACCTTGAAGTGCGCTGTCAATTAAGTGTAAATTTTCCTCTTCCGAATAGTTTATTGATAATGGATTATTCATAATCTTTATTGAGTTTGATGCAAAAAAAGTAAAGGTGTTACAATCTAAGGAATGCGAATAAAATAGATTCAGAATTTTCGGTCACTTATTTTGTTCTTATTTTTTGCTTTGAAAGCATGAGTTTAT
>Ga0209712_10002378_pt1 | contig 15502 bp, 16 predicted proteins | sample ArcOceMetagenome_FD_187443 | JGI IMG/M metagenome (GOLD analysis project Ga0209712, IMG submission 187443) | Marine eukaryotic phytoplankton communities from Arctic Ocean - Arctic Ocean - Greenland ARC118M Metagenome (SPAdes) (version 2) | ecosystem: Environmental > Aquatic > Marine > Oceanic...
GAACGTTGTGAAAGTATACTGCTGGTTGCTAATCATATTAACCTTTGTACCTGTTTCATTGACCTCAACGCAAATGATAAGCTCACGTGGGGATATGCAAAATTTCCACCTTACATCTTCATACAAGATGATAACCAGCCTTGTGGCCCGTTTGCAGAAATTGTAAAGAGTGTATTTGCACATACTTATTTTGAATATGAAGCTGTGCTTATGCCCAATCGCCGCCCCAGAAAAATGATTAATGAAGGAACAACTGGTTTCGCAATTGGCTCTTTAATCGCTTTAGATGATCCGAGTGACTTTTATATTAGTCGCAGAAGTGTGGCTAGAATTGATGTGCGTGTGTATTGGATTGGTGAACAAACTGCTGTCACTCAAGCGAGTGATTTGAATCGGCAGTCTGTCATACTGATTACTTCTTTTGACTATTCTGGATTACGCAATTACATAGAAAACCCAGATAATAAAGTGACTTTGGCGGTGAATGTAGAAGATCATAAAAGAGCGTTGTCGGCTCTATCAATTAATCGTGCCACATACATGTTGGGATATCGAGCGCCGGTTGACTTGATGCAATTAGAAATGAATATTCAAGATTTGAACTCTTATCCAATGATACAAAATGATATGTATTTAATTATTAATAAATCAGTAAAAAATAGTCGACAAATTATGGACAGGTTAGAGGCTTCTTATTTGGCAATTTATCTAAATAATGTTGATGTTGAAACCGATAACTAATTAGAAAGCAATTTTTAAGTGTTTGTCATTTTTTCGGTTAATTGTACTTTTTGCCACCAGTCTTCATTTTCGTCGATATGACCATTATTATCGATTTGTGGATAGGGCAAACCTTTACGGTCACATATTTCTTTAAGTCTAGGAAAGGCACCTTCAAACAATACTTTTTGACAAACTTGCTCTGATAATTGCTGGGTATCATACATGCCTGCAAGTTGCCTTTGCCTCTGTGCTTCATATAAGACTAGTGCTGCGGCTACTGATACATTTAAAGACTGCACCATTCCTACCATAGGAATAATTATCTCATGGTCAGCTAGGGCTATTGCTTCTGCCGTTACGCCAGTTTTTTCTTGACCTAAAATAATCGCTGTAGGTTGGGTGTAATCGATATCACGAAAATCCACCGCTTGTGCAGATAGGTTGGTCACTAAAACTTGCATTTTTTGCGATTTTAAATGGTCAATTGCATGCTCAATAGTGCCGTGTATTTTGGTCTTGACCCAATGTTCGCTGCCCATAGCCGTGTCTTTGCGCATTTCTGTATTTTCATAAGAAACAGCATGTAACTCATGAACGCCAACCGCATCACAACTTCGTATAATCGCCGACAAATTGAAGGGGTTATGCACCTGTTCCAAACATAAAGTCAGAGTGGGTTGACGAAAACTTAACAACTGTCGTATACGAGCATAACGCTGCGGTGACATGTTCGCTTGGGCGGGCATAAAATCATCCTTTCACTAATGTTTTACTCGGGCAATTCCATTACACCGTCGATTTCAATTTGAACACCTTTAGGTAAAGCGCTCACCTGAACCGCTGCTCTGGCAGGGTAAGGTTGTTTAAAATACTGACTCATGATTTCATTTACGGTAGAAAAATTAGATAGGTCGGTTAGAAATATATTCACTTTTGCAAGATGATTGGTTGTGCCGCCTGCTGCTTCACATACCGCTTGTACATTTTTGAATACTTGATGTGCTTGTTCCGCAAAATCTTCAGATATTACCAACATAGTTTCTGGTACCAATGGAATCTGCCCAGAAAGATAGACTGTGGTGCCGCTTTTAATCGCTTGGCTATAAGTGCCAATAGCTTGTGGAGCCTGGTCGGTATGGATAACGGACTTAGACATAATAGTTACCTTTTTGTATTTATTGATGGGTGAGTGAATTAGGATAAGTCCTAATTCTGTTTGGCTTGACTATGCCTAGATACGCGCTGCACTTCAGGCATGGTACGGATTTTACGCATCACATTGGCTAATTGCAGACGGTTTTTAATGGTCAGCTCAATATCAATATAATAAACGTTACTTTCTTTTTCTTCGGTTTGTAATCCAACAATGTCTGAACCACAACTCGCAACAGTATTGGTCAATGTTGCTAAGGTACCTTGATGATTAATTAACTCAATCCGCAACGCGGCGTGAAAAGTACCGAGCACATCATCACCCCATTGCATGACTAATACTCTGTGGGGTTCTTCTTTGCTTAGTTTGCGAATGTTACTGCAACCAGTTTGATGAATAGCCATGCCACGACCTGGACTTAACACCGCAACAATTTCGTCATCAGGAATAGGGTGGCAGCAGCGTGAATAAGACACTAATAAACCTTCAGTACCGCGAATAGCGACCTTACTTTGTTTATCAGACAAATCGGTGTTTTCACCCAACAAGCGCCTGGCGACTATGGCGCTAAGTTCGTTACCTAAACCTATATCTGCTAACAATTCAGAAAAATTGTTATGTTTGGTTTCCATCACCACACGATCGATATCTTCCTTAGGTACTTCATCTAGTTTCACGCTGCCTAAGGCATGTCTAAGTAAGCGATTACCCATAGTCACCGCTTCTTCAGAGCGTTGATTTTTCAAATAATGTCGGATGTGTGAACGTGCCTTGGCACTGACCACAAAATTTAGCCAGTTAGCATTTGGCTTGGCTCTCGGTGAGGTTATAATTTCAACTGTCTGGCCATTGTCTAATGGTTTGCTCAGTGAAAATGTGCGTCTTTCTACTTTTACTCCGACACAAGAATTACCTACATCGGTATGTACTGCGTAGGCAAAGTCGACTGCGGTGGCACCTAAGGGTAATTCGATAATGCGACCATCTGGAGTAAACACATAGATTTCATCAGGAAATAAATCAGTTTTTACATTTTCGACAAATTCAAAAGATGAGCTAGCACTTTGTTGCAGCTCTATTAGTGACTGCATCCATTTACGCGCCCGTACTTGAGCGGTTGTGTCGCTGTTATCTTTGGTATCTTTATATAACCAATGCGCGGCAACACCTTTATCAGCCATTTGGTCCATGGCATGGGTACGAATTTGAATTTCTACCGGAATACCGTGAGGGCCAATAAGTGAAGTGTGTAGTGACTGGTAGCCATTAGTTCGGGGTATGGCCACATAATCTTTGAAGCGACTCTCGATTGGTTTATACAAGCCGTGCATTGCACCTAAAGCGCGATAACAATGATCAACGGAGTCAACCACCACTCTAAAAGCATAAATATCCATGACTTCATGGAACATCAATTCTTTATTTTTCATCTTGCGATAAATCGAATACAGATGTTTTTCACGGCCGGTAACAGTCGCATTTAGTTCAACTGCGGCTAAACGAGTTTCGACTTCTTTACGGGTATTTTCGATGACTTCTTTGCGGTTACCGCGAGCTTGTTTAACTGCAGCGCCTAATGCTCTATAACGCATCGGGTACATCGCCTGAAAACCCAACTCTTCAAGCTCATTTTTAATTTCGTGGATACCTAAGCGATGCGCAATAGGCGCATATATTTCTAGTGTTTCGCGGGCGATACGTCGACGTTTATCTGGACGCAACGAACCTAAAGTGCGCATATTGTGGGTGCGGTCAGCTAGTTTTATAAGGATCACGCGAATATCTTGCACCATCGCCATCATCATCTTACGAAAATTTTCTGCCTGAGCTTCTTGGGTACTGCTGAAATGAATTTTTTCTAGCTTACTGACCCCTTCAACTAACTCACCTACGGTTTCGCCGAATTGCTCACTTAAGTCTTCTTTATTATGATGAGTGTCTTCTATCACATCATGTAATAAAGCAGCCATAATAGTTTCATGGTCAAGACGCATGTCCGCTAAGATGCCAGCTACTGCAACCGGATGGGTAATGTAAGGGTCACCACTGGAACGCATTTGTCCACTGTGAGCTTCTCTCGCTACAATAAAGGCTCGCTGAGTATCCGCTACCTTGTCGGGCGGTAAATAGGCTTCAAGCTTTTGTTTTAAACCCTCAAAAAGATACACACTAGACGCTTATAAAATAATTAATAAACTAAGAATACGGGGAATTTGGCGGGAAGCCAACGGCTAAACATCAGATTGATGAAAAGCCGCTAAAAAAGTCTCTAAAAAATCGATAAAAGATTAGCTAAAAGAGAACTGTTTATTGTTCTTGCAAAATGTTTGCTACAGAAGCAAATTCAGCTTGATCTTGAGCTTGTTGGTCACGAATATTTTCAGCTTCTAACGTATCAGCAGTCACTAAACCTAGCTCAATCTCGCGAAGTGCAATTACAGTAGGCTTATCTGTGCCACGTTCTACTAAGGGTTCTTTACCTTCAATAGCAATTTGGCGAGCACGACGAGCAGCCACTAAAACCAAATCAAATCGGTTGCCAATTTTATCTACAGCATCTTCAACTGTTACGCGGGCCATGATGATCTCCGTCGGGTGGTAATATGAAAAAAAGGTCGCGTAGTATAATGACTAATGCGTAAATTTAAAAGCTATTTGATTAATCAAACTGCAATTATGATCCCAATAAGTTATCAAACAACTGCTGGTGGCGAATAATCTGTTTTTCTTTGCGTAAACGGCGAGTGGTTACTATCGCATCTAGCTCAGACAAAGCAGCTGTAAAGTTATCGTTTACAACTACAAAATCAAACTCATGATAATGGGAAATTTCAGAAACAGCTTTGATCATACGTTGTTCAATAACCTCAGATGAGTCTTGGCCGCGTTCGGTTAATCGTCTTTTGAGCTCTTCTTTTGAAGGCGGGGCAACAAAAATCGTCGCAGTATCGGGTATTTGAGCTTTGACCTGACGTGCACCTTGCCAATCGATATCTAGGAATACATCAATGCCTTGTTGCAGAGTTTGTTCGATGACCACTTTAGAAGTACCGTAATAATTACCAAATACTTCCGCATGTTCAAAAAAAGCCCCTTCTTCAATCAGTGACTCAAATTCTGTGCGGTCAACAAAATGATAATGCATACCGTCAATTTCACCTGGGCGTGGTGCTCGAGTAGTGTGTGATACAGATACTTGCATAGCATTATCATGCACATCAGTTGAGGGGTGTTTTTCTAATAAAGCTTTAATTAAACTTGATTTTCCGGCTCCAGATGGTGCCGCCAGAATAAATAAATTTCCAAGAGTTTGAGGCATTTTTTTGTCTTTTAATGATTAATTATTGTGTCGCAATTGATAAGCAATGTTAGCATATTCTTATTCTATGAAATATGCCGCAGTGTATCAGTGACAAAACAGTCTTGAAATTCTGCGATTTAATAATTAAACGGGTGAAAGCAACATGAATGATAGCCTATATCATCAAATGACCGACGACTTGTTAATCGACATTGAAGAAATGCTCGACGAGTGTGAAGTCGATATTGATTATGAGTCAGCCAGTAGCATATTAACTATGATTTTTCTGAACGATACCAAAATCATCATCAATAAACAGCCACCATTGCAGCAGTTATGGGTAGCCACTAAGTTTAATGGTCATCATTTTAATTTTCAGGATGATCAATGGATAGACGAACGCACGGGTGTAGAATTTTGGTCGTTTTTAGATGATGCAGTTTCCAAGCAAGCTGAACAAGCGATTACTCTCAAAAAATAGCCCTTAAAAAATAAGTCTTTTAACTCAACGAGATTATATCCATGAGCGATGACGCTTTACCCTATGTTGAAGTCAATCCTAAAAGTCAGGCAAAAGCCACAGTCATATGGCTGCATGGCTTAGGGGATTCTGGTAACGGTTTTGCCCCCATTGTGCCTGACTTAAAATTGCCTGATGAATTAGGCATTCGTTTTGTTTTTCCACATGCACCGACACGTCCTGTGACCATCAATAATGGTATGTCGATGCGCGCTTGGTACGACATTACTAGCCTTGATTTTAATCACAGAGCAGACAGCCAAGGCGTAAAAGAGTCATCCGCCTTAGTGGCTGATTTAATTGAAAAAGAAATTGCCCAAGGTATTCCGGCCAATAAAATTGTATTGGCAGGTTTTTCTCAAGGGGGCGTGATTGCCTTGAATTTAGGCACTCGATTCGAAAAATCTCTGGGTGGTATTATGTTTATGTCTAGCTATATGAGTGAGCCAGAAAAACTCAGTATTGAAGGGCATACTGCAAATAAAAACACACCTATTTTTGTAGCTCATGGTACCCATGATGATGTAGTGCCTATTTTTATGGGCAATTCTGCATTTAAAGTATTAGAAAGTAACGGTTATCAAGTCACCTGGAATGAATATGCGATGCAACATAACGTGTGTATGCAGCAACTAAATGATATTTCAAGCTGGTTACAGCAGAAACTAGGATAAAACATAGGTTATGTCATTTGTGATAAAAAAGTGATGAAAGAATAATGAACCTCGTCCGGTTTAGTACAGCAAGATTATTATTACTTTTAAACGGAGAAACTAATGAACAAGTTTGTAAAATACCTAAGTGTCGTTGTGTTTACACTTTTTACGTTACCTGCTTTTGCCCTCGACGACGCAGTGAGCACAGGTGTATTTAACGATACCGCAATTGATGGCTATGACACTGTTGCCTATTTTACCCAAGGTAAGCCTGTTGAGGGTGATAAGAAGTTTGAGTTCTTATGGCGAGATGCCAATTGGCGCTTTGCTAGCCAAGAAAATTTGGATCTGTTCAAACAAAACCCTGACATGTATGCCGCTCAATACGGTGGCTACTGCTCGTGGGCAATGGCGGGTGGAAAAACTGCTGGGATTGATCCTGATGCATGGCACATCGAAGATGGGAAGTTGTATTTGAACTACAACAAGAGTGTGCAAAAAGATTGGTTTTCGACCATGGAAGCAGACATCGTTTCTGCAAACAAAAATTATCCAAAAATTACTGACGTAAGCAAATATCTAAGTAACTAATTGTACTTTTTTATATTCTAAGCCCGCTAACATGGGCTTTTTTTTGTCTGCGAAAAAGTGCAAAGTAAGTACCCAGAATATTTAACTTGGTTTTGGAGAACAATATGAAAAAATTCACTAACCTAATGATTGTTTTATCGTTGTGCGTTTTCAGCCAACTTGTCACTGCAAAAGTTGAGCGCAGCCAATTGACTAGCAGTATTGAAGACAGAGAGCCTACCGATAATCTTGAGGGTTTAGTGCAAGGTCAAAACGAAGAAATAAAACGCGTTTATTTCTTCACTCAAATCGCTGGCTTAGCAAATCAGCAAATTATTCATCGGTGGTTGTATGAAGGCCAAGAAAAAGCAGCAGTGACTTTAAATCTTGGCGGTGATAGCTGGCGTACTTATTCGAGTAAAAGTGTGCCGAGTTATTGGCAGGGTAAATGGCAAGTGCAGGTATGGAAAGGTGACCTAATGTTAATCAGCCATCATTTTGAAGTGAGTTATCCAGAATAACTATGAGGAACATCAAATCTATTAGCACAGAGCGAGTTTCTTTTAGTGATAATTGCCTTCCCTCGACGTTTACAGAGATAAACACAAGTAATTGTTTAATAAATGATCTATCAGTGTATATACTAAAATCTGTATAGTAATTACTCGAGTAGGCTGTTTTGGGATTTAAGCGTAGTGATAACAGAAATGGAATTGTGCTTAGCATTTATTTGTTCACTTTTTGTTTTAGTCTTGGCAAAGTGGCACATGCTGACAATTTTGTGATGGGTGTTGAAGACGTAAGTTATTACCCATATTTTGATTTTACTTCCGACAATACCAGCTTTGCAAAAACCCTTTTTGACCAGTTCGCTAAAGATAACGGGCACCAGATAAGCTACCTACCTTTACCTATTAAACAGTTTCCAAAATGGTTGTATGAAGAAAATATTGATTTTAAATTTCCCGATAATGAAAGATGGCAGGAGACGAGTAATATCCATCACCTAAAAATACATTTTAGTGATGAGATAGTGGCGATGACTGCAGGGACCCTGGTGGTAGCTAAAAACAAACATAAAGAGGAAGCTTTTTTTAAGAATATTGGCACTATCACTGGCTTTCATCCTACTCTGTGGATGAAACAAATTGAACAAGGTAAAGTCGTCATTTATGACGATTCAAGCTCTAAGATATTGGTCAAACATCTTGTAAATGGTCTTCTAGATGGCTTAGACATTGACCTTGCAGTGGCAAATGATGGATTACAAAAATTGCACATACAAGAAAAGCTTGTGATCAGTGAGCATCTTAAGAAACAGAATTATTCTTATCAAATGTCTACTGTTAAGTACCCAGAAATTATCAAACAATTTAACCAATGGTTAGTGAAACGACACAAATATATAGATACATTAAAGACAAAATTTGGCATTTTGGCTGTTGAGCTACCCAAAATTGATATTGCAAAGCAATAAGTGTTTCTTGAAAATTTCTGTTTATTATTAATCAAAATCACTGCTCATTATTACAAGTAATGTTAGACCTAGGCATGCTTTTATAGCCGAGGTCTGATCGAAGGAAGTCTAATGACAGCAGCTATAATCCGTATCGCAAAACCTGAAGAAGCGTCAGCATTAAGTGAGTTAGCGCTTTGCTCAAAACGGCATTGGGGTTATGACGCTGATTTTCTTGCTAGCTGCAAAGAAGAACTAACCTATACCTCTGAGCAACTTTCATCCCCCTCATACTGTTTTCAAGTGGCTGAAATCCCGAGTCAAGATATTGCTGGCTTCTTCGCGCTAAATTTTTTGGACAGTGAGCATCCAGAACTTGAAGCCTTGTTTATTGATCCTAATTTTATTGGTCAAGGCTGGGGCAACAAATTACTAAATTCAGCCATATCTGTTGCAAAAACACACAAGGCAAAAAGCATCAAATTACAAGGCGATCCCTTTGCTGAAGGTTTTTATCTGGCAAATGGTGCAGTTAAAGTTGGCGAAACGGAATCTCAGAGTATTCCGGGTCGTTTTTTGCCTTTACTTGAAATTTGTCTTTAGCCGAGTTGCCACGACTCTGATAATATCTAGCGTATACATTTTGTTCAGGAAATTTCATGTCAACACGCATTATCCGTATCGCCACGCGCAAAAGTGCTTTAGCGTTATGGCAAGCCGAATACGTTAAAGCAGCGTTACTTAACGCCCATAACAATTTACAAGTAGAACTTGTGCCTATGAGTACTCAGGGTGACAAGATCCTCGACACACCTTTAGCTAAAATCGGTGGCAAAGGTTTATTTATTAAAGAATTAGAAGTCGCGATGACTGAGGGCCGAGCAGATATTGCGGTGCATTCTATGAAAGACGTGCCTGTTGCTTTTCCTGATGGATTTGGTCTACATGCCATTTGTGAGCGTGAAAACCCTTTTGATGCCTTTGTCTCTAATCACTTTAATTCACTCGAGGAACTGCCACAGAATGCGGTGGTAGGTACCTCTAGTTTAAGACGGCAGTGCCAGTTGCGTAAAGTTAGGCCCGATTTAGTGATCAAAGATTTACGCGGCAATGTGAATACTCGTTTAGGCAAGTTAGATGCGGGCGAGTATGACGCCATAGTACTAGCAGCTGCAGGCTTGATCCGATTGGGTATGCATCAGCGCATTCAAGCTGAAATCCCTGCAGAATTATCTCTTCCAGCAGTAGGGCAGGGAGCGGTAGGCATAGAATGTCGCAATGATGATGCAGATTTGATTGCTTTACTTTTACCTTTAAATCACCTTGAAACATCGATTCGGGTAAGAGCTGAAAGAGCTATGAACGCGAAATTAAACGGCGGCTGCCAAGTGCCGATTGGTAGTTTTGCAGAGTTAGATGGTCAACACATTACGCTGCGTGGTTTGGTGGGGTCGGTAGACGGTAAAGTGATGTTGCATGCTAAACACACTGACCTGCTAGAAAATGCCGAACAACTAGGCGAACATGTCGCAGATTTGTTGATTGCCCAAGGGGCACAGGAAATCCTCAGCGCTTTACAAGCTGGTTAGTCTGTGGCTTTTTTACTCTTTAGGCCTCAAGCAAAATGCCAAGCTAGTGCCTTGGCATTTAATCAAGCAGGCGTATCTGCGGTTGCTTGCGGTTTAATTGATACTGTTATAGATAACGATGCAATTAGTCTATTACCAGCAAAAATAGCTGATTTACACAGCCTTGCTAGAACAGGCGTTTACGTCATAGTGACCAGTACAGTGGCCGCAGAGCAATGTGTGTTGATGAAGAAGCAATGGCCTGAAAGCATTTGTTTTTTTGCAGTTGGAGCCAGTACCGGGCATATTTTACAGGATGCAGGACTTGCGGTTGTTGTACCACAAGAAGCCAGAACGGAAGGACTGCTTGCCCTTCCTCAACTTAATCATGTTGTTAATCAAAGTATTATTATTCTGAAAGGTTTTGGTGGCAGGGAATTACTTCACGACACCTTGCTTACCCGTGGTGCTAAAGTAGTTGAGTGGGAGGTATATAAACGGGTCAAACTAGACTCCCCCATTTCCACAGAAGACTGGCAACCGGCGCAAATTCGTTGCATTATTGCCACTAGTGGTGAGGTTATTCAGGCAGCCTTTGATTATTTTGAAGCGAGTTGGCTTAAGTCGTTAGACTGGATCGTGGTTAGCCAGCGAACCGCCGAAATAGCAACTAAACTGGGTGTAACCCAGGTAGACATTAGCCGTGATGCCAGTGATCAGGCACTTATTCAATGCGCACAACAGTTAGTTACTCGCGCAAGACATTCTTCGGAGCATTAAATGGCAGATAGTCAGGACAAGTTAACCCCGTCAGATGCAGCAAAACTGGCAGAGTTGGAAAAACAATTAGCCAAAGAAAAGACGGTTAGCCCCTCAGCAAAAAAAGAGCAGTCTGCAGCGAATAAAAGTGTCGAAAAACAGTCGACAAAACCTGCCGATACCCTAGCTAAAGAAAGCAGCTATAAAAGTAGTAAAAGTACGCTGTCTCCTCCTCGGCGCAAACCAGCTAATGAATCCGAAGGTAAAACCGGCGTCTTATGGTTTTTCACTATCATTAATTTATTAGTACTGATTGCTATTATTGGCGCAGGTTATTGGGCTTGGCTGCAGTGGCAAGCACAAAACCAACAACAAACTGAAGCCTCTTCTGCCCAACAAAGTAGTATTGCTCAACAACAAACCAATATCGCTCAATCTATTGCTTCTAACCAGTTGGCAAAAGGTGATTTAGAGCAACAAAACCAAGCATTACAAACCAGTATACTTAGCCTGATTGAACAACTTCAACTTACCAGCGCACAAGTGCAAACCAATCAGCGTAATTTAGCCGATGTATCAGGTCGTAGGCCTGCAGATTGGTTATTGGCCGAAGCCGACTATTTAGTTCGCATGGCAGGGCGTAAACTTTGGTTAGAACACGACGTAAAAACGGCCATGATGATGTTGCAGTCTGCCGACAGTCGTATTCAAGATTTAGACGACCCTAGTTTGTTACCTATACGCGCTAGGCTGGCAGAGGATTTACAAGCCCTACAGCAAGTTAATCAAGTTTCAACTAGCACTATCGCATTGGCCTTAGGTGCCATGTTAAACCAAGTCGATAACTTACCTTTAGCCTTCTTCAAGAAGCCTGAGGCTGAAGTGGTTGATGAAAGCGTTACATCATCGATTGATGATTGGCGTTCAAATTTGGCGCGTAACTGGCAAAAAGCCACTAAAAACTTTTTCAGCTTTAAAAAAGTCACCACCGAAATCAAACCTTTTATGTCAGAGCAACAACAGTGGTTATCCAAAGAGCAGCTCAAATTTGCGTTGCTGCAAGCACAAACTGCTGCGCTGCAAGAAAACTCAACACTTTATCAACAGTCATTACAAACGGCATTTGGTTTGTTAATTGAGTCTTTCGATACTGAGAAAGATATGGTTGTGCAGTTCACTGATAGCCTAAGTAATCTGCAATTGACTGACTTTGAACGCACTTACCCTGAGCAGTTTAAGGTCGCACCGCTACTGCAAGATATAATCGAACAACGCTTAAACAGCCGTTTTGTGAACGGAAATAACTAATTATGTATCAACTTATCAGAATATGCGTAGTGTTTATTGTCCTGCTGATTGTATTGCTCATCGCAGCGATGATTTTTGGTGATAGTGGTTATGTGTTTGTTGAATTTAATGGTTGGGTAATCGAGATGAATGTCTGGTCTCTTAGCCTGTCGTTGATTTTCATTTTTGTTGGCTTCATGATTATTAACTTATTAATAAAAGCCTCAATTGCCGCTGCGTCGGGCTCGAGAAACTGGTTAGGTAACTGGGGTAACCGTAAAAAACAAAAAGCCTTTACTGCTGGTTTAATCGCCTTGGCTGAAACCAACTATCTTATTGCTAGAGAAAATTTTCATAAAATTGAAAATGATGATTTTGATGGAATTAATTTATTAGCTGCCGCCGAAGCTGAAATGCAATTAGGCCAACCACAACAAGCTAAAAGTTATTGGCGCATGGCCACCACCTACGAAAAATCAGCTCTAGCCGCTAATTTATGTTTAATTCGTGATGCATTGCAACGGCATCAGCCAGATGAAGCAATTACACTTATTCAAAGTTTAAGCGAGAAACAGCAAACTCAAACACCTATATTAAAGCTATGGGCACAAGCACTTGGTCAAGCAGGTAAATGGCAAGAATTAAAAGATAAGTTGAAAGGCTGGAAAAAAGCACTAGGTGATGACTACGAATCCTTAATGCAACAAGCATCAAAAGGAAACTTTGCCGAAATCGCCAGTAAAGAAGGTGCCGGTCAACTAAAACAAAATTGGCAGTCGTTATCAAGAGCCACACGCAAAGACCCAGCACAACAAGCGGCTTATATTCAGCAGCTTATTGATCAAGGTATGCATGTAGATGCAGAACATGCATTGGTTGAGTATCAGTCGTCTGCGCCACATCCTTTGCTGGTAACTTTGTTTAAGCAGATTAAATTACCTAATCCTGCGAGCGCAATTAAGAAACTTGAAGGTTGGTTGAAAAAGGACGACTTAAATGTCGAGCTTTTATCTACTTTAGGTCATATTGCGTTTAATGCAAATGACAAGCTGCTGGCAGAAAAGGCATTGGCTAAGGCTATTAAATTAGATAACAGACAAGAAGATTTAATCCTGATGGCAAGTATTAAAGAGTCTCAAGATGATCAAAAACAAGCGCTGCAGTTATATAAACAAAGTATGAGTTCGCAGTGACACCCACTCAAGGTTAAATGATTGCAACAAAATAAACACGCTATCGCTACTTCACCGCTTAAACAAGTATGCTTACTTCTGTCTTTATTGGTTCTGTCGTGCAGGTTATACGCTGCACAATCACCACTACCAAAAACATCTAATACTTCGGGTGTATTTGAAATAATAACGTTAGGTGATAGCGGAGGTATTCAAGATGGCAATCTCAGCGCTTTTTTATTGCGGGCTACATCAGAACCTAACTATATTGCTTTAGATGCAGGTACTTTGGTTAACGGCATTAATATAGCGCTTGAAAACGGTGCTTTTACAAATTTAGAGCAAAATCCAGATAAAAAGTTATCCCCAACGGGGAATATTTTACATCATCACGTTAAAGGTTATTTGATAAGCCATGGCCACCTTGATCATGTAGCTGGTTTATTGATCGCGTCGCCAAGTGATAATAACAAACCCATTTATGCGCTCAAGTCCGTTAATCAAACTATGAGTGATACCTATTTTAACTGGCAAGCATGGGCAAATTTTACCGACAGAGGTTTACCGCCGCTTTTAAACAAATATAAAGTAATAGATTTAACACCTCAGCAAGTTATAAAGTTAAAAGATACTCAACTAAAAGTCACAGCTTTTAGCCTAAGCCACCCTCTTGAGTCCACCGCGTTTGTGATTGAATACCAAAATAACTTGTTCGTTTACTTTGGGGACACAGGTCCAGACGAAGTCGAGAAACAAGGGAAGCTTGCTGTTGTTTGGCGCTACTTAGCAGAACAAATGAAAACCAAACAGCTTAGAGGTCTAGCGATAGAGGTATCATTTGATAATCAACAACCTGATAGCCTGCTTTTCGGCCACTTGACGCCAAAATGGTTAATATCAGAACTGACCTATTTTCACTCGTTGGTGGAAAACAAACAACAAGTTCAAGATATGAAAGTCATCATCAGCCATATTAAATACAGCCTAAAAAGTGGTCTTGATCCTAGACATAAAATTCAACAAGAATTACAACAAGAAAACATGCTAGGTTTTAAATTTATGCTTGCCAAACAAGGACAACGACTTATATTGTAGAATGCAAAACCATAATATTTTCAATGTGTTACTAAAAAGTTAGAATGTTTCAGATGGAAACAGATGCTAGACTATTGCAATTGTTTCTCTCTTTATTCATATCTACTAAGTGGCAAAGTATAAAATACTTCCACCTCTAAATTTACTAACCTTCAGCGGGCTAGCTTCAATCGATTTAGTCTTTTGGTCAAGCTAAATACCATGATTTTATTGCTTCGACCATTTTACACAATAAAGACAAGCCTATTTTTGCTTCCATCTTTAAAATAAACATAAAGTCAAAATCTAGATTTTGGATGAGCTCATATGCATATTTAAGCTTTGAGAAGAATATTTCTGGAAGTTTCATTGTTAGTTGTAAATCAACTCGAAAACTTAAATAAGGATCCTGTAAATCATATCCCTTTTTGATACCTAAATTTTTACTATTCCTTTAAAACTAAGAATGTTGAGGAAGTAAACTGTTCCTTGCATGTCACGAGTATCTTCCAAAGATAAAATATGAGCCATGCGACACCTTACCCACTAAGAGATTTACAGCCTCTTTAAGACGAAATACAGACTCACCTCAAACAATAAAGATGAGTAAATTTAATGCCAATTACAATTACCTTTTTATATGGAGTCTGGTCTTTGTTTGTTTAATAAAGCGAGGGTGTTTTATATACAAGTTTAATGGTATTTTAAAATGAATCAGGTTTTGTCAACAATATGGTGGACCCATGAAACAGTCACTTTGAACACATCGCCATGACTTCAGTCTTTGTCTATATCATAGGCCAGTCTCTTGTATGAGGTGATATTTATAAAATAGAACTGACACCTCTGCTTAACGTCTCATGAAAGACCTAAGTGTTATTTTATTAGGCGAGTCCAGAATAAAACCAAATAACAGTGGCAAAAGCGGCATAATTCATTAAAATCACGGATCGCTTAATCAAGCTCAGTGGGTGTTGCAAATTTTGCGTATAATGAAGACTAGTCAACTACATAATTAATAATGATGGGTACTCAAACGTAACATATTTGTTGAGTTGATCAGCCACTAAATAGACTGACGCAACCCATAGCTCTGCTAGAGAGAGCTCAACCTTCTGAAGGCAGACTAAATTTTTTATGCACCCGTAGCTCAGTTGGATAGAGTATCGGCCTCCGAAGCCGAGGGTCGCGCGTTCGAATCGCGCCGGGTGCACCATCTTTTAAAGACTTTAGTACGTAGTAAACACTAACTAAATATAATTC
>Ga0209712_10002380_pt1 | contig 15492 bp, 9 predicted proteins | sample ArcOceMetagenome_FD_187443 | JGI IMG/M metagenome (GOLD analysis project Ga0209712, IMG submission 187443) | Marine eukaryotic phytoplankton communities from Arctic Ocean - Arctic Ocean - Greenland ARC118M Metagenome (SPAdes) (version 2) | ecosystem: Environmental > Aquatic > Marine > Oceanic...
AGATAAGAATGGGCTTAAAATTACAGACGTTATTCAAAGACCTATAGATAATTTACTAGAATATCATAAAAAAAACATCAATCAATAACTTCTAAAAGTCTTTCTAAAGACATCCCTCTAGATCCTTTGATTAAAATATAACAATTCTTAAAAGGACTTTGTTTGATTTTATCTTTTAAAGATTCAAAATTTTTATATTTTTCTGAGGCAGAAGTTTTACTATAAGCTTCCCCTACAAAAATGCACCTGTCTAGATGTAATGTATTGCAATAGTCAACAATATTTTGATGTTCTTTTGTTGAATAGTCTCCCAACTCAAACATATCACCCAAGATGACAGTCTTTTTCTGATGAGTGGTTTTATTTAAATTATCTAAAGCTACAATAGTACTTGAAGGATTGGCATTGTAGGCATCCATTAGAATTGTATTGTTCTTCTTTTTTATAATCTGAGACCTGTTATTGGTTGGTATATAATTTTTAATAGCAGATATTATATTTTCTTGACTAATAGTAAAATACTCTCCAATAGATATAGCAGCTTTAAGATTGTCTACATTATAAGCTCCAACCAAATGTGTATGTATTACTTGATCTTTATATTTTACAGCTAAAAATGGTTGAATAGCTGAGGTAGCTATTGTATTGTTTAATAAAACGCTGTTTAAGTTAGTGGTTAGTTGTACTTGTATAGCATCATTTGCATTCACAAAAGAAATTTTATTGTTTTCTTTGAGATAGGTGTAAAGTTCAGATTTTCCTTTTATGACTCCTTCAATGCCGCCAAATCCTTCTAGATGAGCTTTTCCAAAATTTGTAATATAGCCTAAATCTGGTTCGCAAATAGTACACAGAAATTCAATTTCTTTCTGATGATTTGCACCCATTTCTACAATACCTATTTCAGTTTTATTGGTAAATGATAGAATTGTTAACGGAACTCCAATATGGTTGTTTAGATTCCCTAGTGTTGCCTTGGTGTTAAATTGAGTTTGTAAAACAGCCTGTAATAATTCCTTTGTAGTTGTTTTTCCATTGCTTCCAGTAATACCAATTACAGGGATTGCTAATTGTTTTCGATGATAACTTGCCAGTGCTTGTAGTGTTTTTAAAACATTATCAACCAAGATGGTTTTTCCTTTTATTTCATAAGCCTTCTCATCAATTATAGCATATGAAGCTCCTAGCCCTATTGCTTTTTGAGCAAAGGTATTGCCGTTGAAGTGCGCTCCTTTTAAAGAAAAAAATAGTGCATTTTTTCTTATATTTCTGGTATCAGTAGCAACTAAATAATTTTTTGAGTATTTCTGATATAAATCTTTAATGTTCATAATGCTAAAGATAAAAAAACCTCATTGAAATCTATTCAATGAGGTTTGTATTTTTATGATGAGTTCAATGACCCAATTTTTATCTAGAAGGGTTTCTAGGAGTTTTTTTATTTGAAGGTAACATTCCAACCACATCTGTTGCACATCTAAAACCAATAAAATTTGTAGACATATATTCTGGCAAATATCTTCTTTGAGCAGGATCTAGCCAATACGCTCTATCTTGCCATGAACCACCTTTGTGAACTCTAGTTTTATTGCTAATTAATGTTGGACGTTTTTTAACATCATATTTATTAAGTTTCCCTGTTTCTTCATCTTTTGTATTGATCGGAGAATTATACATTCTAGATTTATTAGTAAGCTGGTCATCTTCCAGATCATACAATCTATTAGAAAGTTTGTCACCATCATTTTTATCAAGATTAGAAGCAGTATTATAATTTCTTCTCATGAAAACGTCATCCTTGGTAACAGGTACATATCTTATTTCTCCTGGAAGTTCCGTAGTAACTATCTTTCCATTTGGTAATGTATCATATTTAATCATTCCTTCTGCGGATTCTCCTATAACAACAACTTGACCAGAAGCATCAATTAATTTTTTAGTAAAAATATTTCCTCTAAAATAATTAAAATCATTTGCCTCGGTATCTATAATTGGTCTATAAACATCTGCAACCCATTCGGCTACATTTCCAGACATATCATATAAGCCATAGGCGTTTGGTGGATATGATTTTACACTAATTGGAATATCAGAACCATCTTCAGACCAACCTGCTAAACCACTATAACTTCCTTTACGTTGCTTGAAATTTGCTAGTTGGTCTCCCTTGTACCTTTTAGAATTATCTCTTGTATACTTTCCATTCCACGCATATTTCTTTCTCCCTCTAATATTATTATACTCTCTGTTTCCAACAGTAGCTTTTGCTGCATATTCCCATTCTACTTCAGTTGGAAGTCTAAATTTTTGAGATAAAATACCATCTTGCGAAGTTACTTGCCTTCCAGTAAATGCTCCTTTAGGAGGTCTTGGTTCTCCTTTTTTTCTGATTTTGTTATCGGGTAAACCTCTTTTGTAAACAGTAGAATCACCATCAAACAATTTGTAAGGGTTTTCTAAATATAAATCTGTATCAAAAAAATTTCTTATGGTGTCATTTCCTAACACATTTGATAAAACACCGTTATCAATTAAATTTTTTAAGTTAACAGCACTTGTTCTCCATTTGCAATATTGAACGGCTTGCAACCAACTAACTCCTACTACAGGATAGTCTGAATATGCAGGATGCCTAAGATAATTTTCAGATAATAGCTCAGTATTCCCTAAACTATTTCTCCAGACTAAAGTGTCTGGTAATGCAGATGAGTAAATATTTTTATATTTTTCTTCACTTGGAGGGAATATATCTTTGGTTACTTGTAAATACAATAAGTATTCTGAATTTGTAACTTCTGCCTCATCTAAGTAGAATGAGCGAACATGCATTTGTTGAGGTGTAGTATTCCAGTCAAACATAACATCATCCTGAACTTGTCCCATGGTAAACGTACCACCTTCAATGGCAACCATGCCATTAGGAACTTTTTGACCTTTAAAAGAAGTTCCTTTTATATAACTACCATATTTTGGGTCGTTAAAATTCCAGCCTGTTAAAGAAGACTTATTGTTGTTTGTTGAGTTACAGCTAACTAATAAAATCAAACTAAGTAAAAACAGTGTTATTCTGAATAAATTCTTCATATTTTATTTCAAATATTAGGGTTTGGTTTGAGGTTTGCAATTTACAATAAAATTGTTTTCTCACAAGACCATTTGTGAAATTTAATAGCATACACAATATTATCTATAACTCATAAAACGGATTACTTTTAAGAATATTATTAGATATCAATCTTTAACCTAAAATATATCCATATTATTTGCGTTCTTTGGGTTATGATTGCTATTAATAAACATATTTTTACTGTTCTATTCTTCTTCTTTTCCCTAATTATTTATAGTCAAGTTAACAATTCAGTATTGGCTAATGGCAGTTGGTTTAAATTCTCTGTAGATACCACAGGTGTTTTTAAAATAGATAAAACACTTCTTCAGCAGATAGGTATATCAACGAATAATTTAAATCCTAAAAAAATTCATATTTACGGAAACGGTGGTAATTTATTACCAGAATTTAATGGAGATTTTAGATATGATGATTTGCAAGAAACTGCCATCTATGTTGAAGGCGAAGAAGACAATTCATTTGATACTAATGATTATATTTTACTTTATGCCAAAGGACCTCATAGCTGGGAAGTAGATATAAACACGAACAATGTTAGTCATAAACAAAACATATATTCAGACAAAGCATACTATTTTATTACAGTGAATGATAACAATGGTAAAAGAATACAAAGTGCTTCTTCTGTTACAGGTTCACCAGTCACGCAGCTAACTAGTTTTAATGATTATATTTTTTATGAAAATGAAACTACTAATTTATTTGCAGCTGGTAGAAAATGGCTTGGAGAAGATTTTAGTGTAGAAAATCAACAAACATTTCAATTACCATTTCCTAATTCAGTACAAAATGAACCATTAAATATAAAAGTTAGAGCAGTAGCAGTTTCTGGAATAACATCATCTATGCAGGTCAATGTTAATTCTCAAGACTTATTCAATCTTAATTTTGGAGCTATTTCTTCAGGCTCAACACTAGCATCAGACAGAGCTGGTTCTGAAAGTATTACAAACTCTTCTGCTATAGTAGATGTTAGTTTAAACTATAACAATGGAGGGAATCCATCGGCTAGGGCATATTTAGATTTTATTGAAGTTTCAGGTAAAAAACAGTTAATTGCAGGCAATTTTCAATTTTCTTTCAGAAGTTTTGAAGCTGCGAATACTTCTGGTATTGTTGAATATCAGATTCAGAATTCACAAAATATTTTTCAAATATGGGAGGTGTCTGACCCTACTAATGTGTCAAATATTGCAAATGAATCTTCTTCTACAATTTTTTCTTTTAAAGTTAATGGAGGAGATTTAAAAGAATATATTGCTATTCACCAAAATGATTTTTATATACCAGAGGCGGTATCAAATGCAAGAGTAGAAAATCAAAACTTACATGCATTAAAAGACATCAACTACTTACTCATTACATCTAACGAATTTGTAGAACAAGCTCAGCGAATTGCAAATTATCATATAGAAAATTCTGGATTAACTGCGAAAGTTGTCATTTTGGATGAAATTTATAATGAATTCTCCTCTGGAAGTAAAGACATAACAGGTATTAGAGATTTTATCAAACATATTTATGAAACAAATTCAACTGATGATGCTAAATTAAAATATGTTTGTTTTTTTGGAGATGCTTCGTATGATTATAAAGACAGAATAATAGCAAACAATAATATTGTACCGGTTTATTTATCTGATCAAAGTTACAATTTAGCGTCATCTTACGTAACAGATGATTTCTTTGGCATGCTAGAAAATTCAGAAGGTACCATGTCTTCATCTCATTCTATAGATGTAGCAACCGGAAGAATACCTGTATCTACTCAACAGCAAGCTACAGATGTAGTTAATAAAATTTTAAGAGATTATAATGTAGATTCTTTTGGAGATTGGCGAAACACCGTTACATTACTTGCAGATGATATAGATGCTAATTCGGATATTAGTATTCAGCCAGGAGTTGAAATAATTGCTGATGATATTAAAGTAAATAAACCTGTTTTTAACATCAATAAAATTTATGCAGATGCTTATGTTCAGCAAAATTCATCAGGAGGTGAACGCTACCCAACAGTAAAAGCTGCCATAACAACAGCCATAGAAACAGGAACTCTAGTCTTTGATTATTTTGGGCACGGGGGAGAAGATGGTTTTGCACAAGAAAGATTTTTAGATATTCCTCAGGTAAAAGGTTTTGATAATGAAAACACATTGCCTCTTTTTATAACCGTTACTTGTGAGTTTTCTAGATTTGATAACCCAACAAGGATATCTGCAGGTGAGTTTTCTTTTTGGAATACAACTGGTGGAGCAGCGTCTATGATTACAACCACCAGAGAAGTCTTTATTAGTGTAGGGCAGGCATTTAATAAGCGTTTAATGGCTATATTGTTAGAATTTAATAACGAAGATTTAACCATTGCAGAGTCTTTAGTTAAAACAAAAAACAACTATTCAAATTTTCAAAAATTCTTTATTTATTATTTTGGAGATCCTGTAAAGAAATTAGCAATTCCTAAACCAAATATTAGAATTACTAAGATGAATGGAGTAAATATTACACAATCATTAGATACACTTAAGGCCTTGTCTAAAGTTAGTTTTGAAGGAGTTATTACAGATAATTTAAATAATATTCTTACAGATTTTAATGGTAATTTATCTACAACAGTATATGATAAACCCATAGATAAATCTACCTTAGACAATGATAATTTTGGTATTGTAGAAGTTTTTGATTCTCAAGAAAGTAAATTATTTAGAGGATTGGCGAGTGTGGAAAACGGAAATTTCAGTTTCGAATTTATAGTTCCAAGAGATGTAAAAATTGCTTATGGTAAAGGGAAGTTAAGTTTTTATGCTACAGATGCTACATTTGACAAATCTGGTTTTAATAGTGATGTTATTGTGGGAGGTATTAATGAAAATGCACCAGAAGACACTATAGGTCCTGAAATACAGTTATTTATGAATGATGAATCATTCTTAGATGGTGCCAATACAAATGCATCACCAAATCTAATAGCAAAATTAGCTGACCTTAGCGGAATTAATACTTCAGTAACTGCTGTAGATCATGATATTGTTGGAATTTTAGATGGAGATGAATCTAATCCAATTATTTTAAATGATTTCTACCAAACAGAATTAGATGATTTTACTAGTGGTAAGGTTGTTTTTCGCCTTAGAGATTTATCAGTTGGTCCTCATACTTTAAAATTAAAAGCTTGGGATACTTATAATAACTCTTCAGAAACTATATTAAACTTTGTAGTGGTTAGTGATACCAATATAAGTCTAGATAATGTTTTGAATTATCCAAATCCGTTCGTAAATTACACAGAATTTTGGTTTAACCATAACAAACCAAATGAGTCCCTTCAAGTTCAAGTTCAAATATTCACTATTTCAGGAAAATTAATCAAAACGATTAATCAACAAGTACAAACAACAGGTAATTTATCTAGAAATATATCATGGAATGGTTTAGATGATTTTGGGAATAGAATTGGTAAAGGAGTCTATGTTTATAAATTAAAAGTAACATCAACAGTAAGTAATATATCGTCTGAAAAGTATGAAAAGTTAGTTATACTATAATAAAACACGATATTTACGTTTAAGTAATGAAGTAATATATATATATGAAGAAATTAGGGGTATTATTTATCATTTGCATTTCTAGCATTTTAGGCCTATCAGCGCAAACATCAGGAGAAGCAGGAGGAATTACAACAGCAACACCATTTCTATTAATAATACCAGATGCTAGAGCAGGAGCTATGGGAGATGTTGGAGTATCCACTTCAGCCGATGCCAGCTCTCTTTTTCACAATCCATCTAAAATTGCATTTAGTGGACAGCAAGTAATGATTGGAGTTAATTATTCACCTTGGTTAAGAAACCTAACAGATGATATTTTTGTAGGAAGTGCTTCATATATTAATAGATTTAGTGAAAATGCTGCTTGGGGAGCCGAGTTTAGGTACTTTTCTTTGGGTCAAGTAGATTTAACAGATAATGTTGGAAATCCAACGGGTACTATTAATCCAAATGAATTTGCTTTATCCGGAACCTATGCATTAAAACTAAGTGAAACATTTTCAATGGGAGTTAGTGGTCGTTATTTTAGATCTAATTTAGCATTTACAGGAACAAATTCAACTTTACAACCCATCAATTCTTTTGCAGTAGATGTTTCTGGTTATTATCAATCATATGAAGAAAATTATGGAACATTTAATGGCCGTTATAGAATAGGGTTTAATATTGCCAATATTGGACCAAAAGTTTCTTATGTTCCTGGTGAAGAAGACTTTATACCTACCAATTTAAAATTTGGAGGTGGTTTTGATTTTATTTTAGATGAGTATAACATTGTAAGTATTAATACAGAGTTTACAAAACTTCTGGTTCCCTCTCCACAAGAAGATGGTTCTGACCAAGACAAAGGATTTATCTCTGGTATTTTTAGTTCTTTTGGTGATGCAGAAGGAGGTTTTAGTGAAGAGCTAGAAGAAGTTACCTATGCATTAGGTGCAGAATATCTTTATAATGATGCTTTTGCTTTGCGTGCTGGATATTTTCATGAGAGTGAAAATAAAGGGAATAGGAAATTTTTTACTATGGGTGCTGGATTTAGAACAAATGCTTTGAACGTAGATTTATCGTATCTAATTAACTCATCAGATGTAAATAATCCATTAGAAAATTCGCTTCGTTTTTCTTTATCGTTTGATTTAGGCGAAATTTATGACGATTATTAATGGTGCGATTTTTTAAATAAATAAGCTTTTAATGAAAGAGGTAAACACAGGTAGTACTGCTTTTATATACGAGGATATTAATGAGTTATCCGATGTAGATAAAAGCTTAATGAAAGTAGCTATTGAGGCTACTAAAACTTCATATGCACCGTATTCTGGTTTTAATGTAGGAGCAGCTCTTTTAATGGAAGACGGCTCTATTATTATAGGAAATAATCAAGAAAATGCGGCCTATCCCTCTGGTATGTGTGCTGAGCGTGTGGCTATTTGGAAAGCAGGATCTTCATTTCCAAACAAAAAAGTAAAAAAAATAGCCATTACAGCTGTTTCTTCTAATAAACAATTAGACAAACCTGTGGGGCCTTGTGGTGCTTGTAGACAAACACTGTTAGAATATGAAATAAATCAAAAAGAAGATGTAGAAATTTTCTTTATGGGTGAAATTGGCAATGTTGTAAAAACAAGTTCTATTGCCTCATTATTACCTTTTTCATTTGATAGTTCTTATTTATAATTTTAAAGTAACTAAAAAAATAGTTAGTTAAATTATACTAGTTTGAACATCGTAAAAACAACACTAATTAAAAGCTGAATTCAATTAAAAATAGTTTATTTATTTTTTAATAACTTTTACTGCATGATATCTTCAATTATTACAGGCACCGGGTCTTATATTCCAGAGATTAAAAAAGAAAATAAAAAGTTTCTAGAAAATCGTTTTTTAAATGCAGATGGTACAGAAATATCAAGTGACAATGAACTTATTATTGAAAAGTTTAAGGCAATTACAGGAATAGAAGAAAGAAGGTATGCGCCCTCCAAGTATAATACTTCAGACTTAGGCTTCTTTGCAGCTCAAAAAGCAATTGAAGATGCGGCTATAAACCCAGAAGAGTTAGATTATATTATTTTGGCTCATAATTTTGGAGATGTTAAATCAACAGCTATTCAAAGTGATTTATTACCAAGTTTAGCAACAAGAGTAAAATATAGGTTAGGAATAGAAAACCCCAATTGTGTAGCGTATGATATTTTATTTGGTTGTCCTGGTTGGATAGAAGGAGTTATTCAAGCACAAGCATTTATAAAAGCAGGAATTGCTAGCAAAGTATTAGTTATTGGAGCAGAAACCTTGTCTAGGGTTGTAGATAAATACGACAGAGATTCTATGATTTACAGTGATGGAGCAGGAGCTTGTATTGTTGAAAAGAATGAGGGGCAAGACGCTGGTATTTTAAGTCATGCCACACAAACTTTTGCAAAAGAGGAAGCCTATCATTTATTTTTTGGAAATTCTTTTGATAAAAATGAAGATCCAGGTGTTCGGTACATAAAAATGCATGGAAGAAAAATTTATGAATTTGCTTTAAACAATGTTCCTGCCGCAATGAAGTCTGCTTTAGACAAAACTGGAATTGCCATAGATGAAGTAAAAAAAATATTTATTCATCAGGCCAATGAAAAGATGGATGAAGCAATTATTAAACGTTTTTATAGACTCTACAAAACACCTGTTCCTGAAGGTGTGATGCCCATGAGTATTCACAAATTAGGCAACAGTTCTGTAGCTACAGTGCCTACATTACTAGATTTAGTATTAAAAGGAACTATAGAAAATCAATCAATAGAAAGAGGAGATGTTATCATTTTAGCCTCTGTTGGAGCTGGTATGAATATTAATGCTATAGTTTATAGATATTAAATTGTAAAATTTTATAAACACAAAGCTTTCATTTCTAAATTGAAGTACTATTTTTGCGCATGCAACAACACCAGGTACTTATTTTAGATTTTGGATCGCAATACACTCAACTAATTGCGAGGAGAGTAAGAGAGTTGAATATCTATTGTGAAATTCACCCTTACAACAAACAACCAGCAAACGCTAGTAGCTTTAAAGCAGTTATTTTATCTGGAAGCCCCTCTTCTGTTAGATCTGAAGATGCTCCGCATCCAGATTTGTCAGAAATTAGAGGAAAAAAACCAATGTTAGCTGTTTGTTATGGAGCACAATATTTAGCTCATTTTTCTGGAGGAAAAGTAGCACCATCAAATACAAGAGAATACGGAAGAGCAAATTTATCTTTCATAAAAGACAACGAAACTTTTTTTTCAGATATTTCTGAAGGAAGTCAGGTTTGGATGAGTCATTCAGATACCATTAAAGAATTGCCAACAAATGCTGTGCATTTAGCTAGTACTTCAGATGTAGAAAACGCAGCTTTTAGAATAGAAGGAGAAGATACCTATGCAATTCAGTTTCATCCTGAAGTTTATCATTCATCAGACGGAAAACAGTTGTTGGAAAATTTTCTTGTAAAAATTGCAGGTATAGCACAAACTTGGACTTCAGATTCTTTTGTAGAAACAACCGTTTCTAACATACAAAAAACTGTAGGAAATGATAAAGTAGTTTTAGGCCTCTCTGGAGGTGTAGATTCTTCTGTGGCAGCTGTTTTATTACACAAAGCAATTGGTAAAAACCTGTATTGTATTTTTGTGAATAACGGATTGTTACGCAAGAATGAGTTTGAAAGTGTACTCAATCAATACGAAGGCATGGGATTAAACGTTAAAGGTGTAGATGCATCGGTACGTTTTTTGAATGCTTTAAAAGGATTGTCTGATCCTGAGAAAAAAAGGAAAGCCATAGGAAATGCATTTATTGAAGTTTTTGATGATGAAGCTCATAAAATAGAAAATGTAAAATGGTTGGCACAAGGAACTATTTATCCAGATGTTATAGAATCAGTATCTGTAAATGGAGGTCCTTCAGCAACCATAAAAAGTCATCATAATGTAGGAGGTTTACCAGATTTTATGAAATTAAAAATTGTAGAACCTTTACGAATGATTTTTAAAGACGAGGTAAGAAGAGTAGGTGCTTCTATGGGAATAGATCCTGAGTTATTAGGAAGACATCCGTTTCCTGGGCCAGGTTTAGCGATTAGAATTTTAGGAGACATTACACCAGAAAAAGTAGCTATTCTACAAGAGGTAGACGCTATTTTTATTAACGGATTAAAAGAGAGTGGTTTGTACAATAAAGTTTGGCAAGCTGGCGCTATATTACTGCCAGTAAATTCTGTAGGTGTTATGGGTGATGAAAGAACCTATGAAAAAGTAGTGGCATTAAGAGCTGTAGAAAGCACAGACGGTATGACAGCTGATTGGGTTAATTTACCTTATGAGTTTTTGCAAAAAACCTCTAACCAGATTATAAATAAAGTAAAAGGTGTTAATAGAGTAGTGTATGACATTAGTTCAAAACCACCTGCAACTATTGAATGGGAATAAATTTATGAGAGAATTTAAAATCATCATCATCTTGTTTTTTGTAATGATTGCAACTTCTTGTGGTCAACAAAAAAAATATATTTCTTATACCGTAAAAAAAGGTGAAACTATAAAGGTAATTGCTAAACGTCTTGGAGTTAAAACAAAAGATTTAATGCGGCTAAATCCAGAGATAGGAAGAAAGCCAGCACCAGAAACAGTCATTATAATTCCAAATAAACAGTATCAACAAAAACCAATTAACACTACTTTAGTTGAAAAAAATGAGGCTACTGTTGTTCTTGATAAAGTATCTACAATAGATGAACCTATCAATGACTTTGTACTCCATAAAGTAGTAAAGGGAGATACTTTTTATAATTTAACACGCGCATACAACGTTTCAGAAGATCAATTAAATAATTTAAACCCTTCTATTCAGACTACAGGCTTACAATTGGAAATGTTGTTAAAAATAAAACTAATTGAAGATGAGGATGCGTTGTTACTGTATAGGGATACTATTCAAGAAAATACTGTTTTAAAATTAGCAATGATGCTTCCTTTTAGAGCCATAGAATACGATACAATAGATGCCAAAGATATTTTTAAAACAAATAAATTGGCAAATATTACAACAGATATTTATTTGGGAGCCTCAATAGCCATAGATTCTTTAAGAAAACTGGGAATAGATGTAGAGCTTTCTGTTTTTGATACTGGAAGGAAAGACACAAAATTAGATTCAATTTTAGCTGTTACAGATTTTAGCAATATAGATGCAATCATTGGTCCATTATATTCTGAGGAGGTTCCTAAGGTTGCCAATAAAACAGGTGTGCCTGTTATTTTCCCAGTATATTCTAAAAACCAAGCTAGTTTTTCATCCTCAAAAATAATTAAAAGTTTTGCAGATAGAGAAGAACATCAACAAGCCTTAGTAGCCCATGTTCTAGCTAACTATTCTAATGAAAATATTTTAATTATTGGAGATAGTTCAGCAACCTCAATTAGCAACAGTGATGCAATAAAATCTGTACTATTACAGCATGATTCTATTACCGAAGCGCAAATTATTTATCCAGATCAAGGATATATTAGGAAAGATTATATTATTAATGCTTTAAAACCCGACATAGGGAATTGGGTGCTACTGGCTACTGATAACCGGGTCATTTCATCCGATGTTATTAATAGTTTAATTAGTTTGCCGGTTGAAGATCCTGAAGAAGACGAAGAAGATAAAGAGGATAAAAAGGATGAAAAGGAAAGTGACGAGCCAGAAATGCAAATTCTACCTGAAGATACTGTGATTAAGGTTTTTGGAATTTTTAAATCTTCTCAATTTGATAAAATTGATAATATTAAACTAGCTAAGCTAGGATTTACATATACCAGCGATACTTTTATTGATGAAAATTCACCAGAAATTCAGTTGTTTCATAAGCAGTATCTGGAAAAGAATCATGCATATCCATCTTATTATGCAACAAAAGGATTTGATATTCTTTTCGATATTGGAATGCGATTGGCATCTGGGAAAACACTAAAAGAGACTTTTAAAGAAGGAACTTCTTATAGATTAGAAAGTAAGTTTGAGTATACTAGAAGTTTATTTAAGACTTCTTCTAACAAGGGTATTTATATTGTAGAGTACAATCCAGACTTAACTTTAACAAGAGTAAAGTAAGATTCAATTAAAAATTTATAAAGCAAAAAAAACTCCTGATTTTTTCAGGAGTTTTTTTTGCTTTATAATAATTAAATTTTCTTCATCTGTTGTTTCATCATTTGCATTTGTTCTTTCAGCATGCCGTGTTTGTCAAGTTTCTTTGCTTCGGCCATTAATGTTGTTGCCTCACGTTTTCTTCTTTTAGTCATAGCAATGCCCGCTAATTGCAATTTTGCCATTGCTAAATCATGATCCATAGCCAAACCTAATCTTACAGCTTTTCTTAAATACTTTTCAGCTTGCGTCATGTTTGTTTGTGAAAGCATAATTCCATGCAAGTAATTGTAGTATCCTTCTTGTTTTTGTGTGAGTGCAGTACTTGGGTTCTTTATATAAGTCAACCACTTTTGTGCAGCTGGGAAATTTTGTTTTCTTAATTGTAAAAATGAGAGTAAAATAAATTCATTTTTGAAATATAATAAGATAAACATTCCTGTTAGGAATAAAATAGCGATTCCGTTGCCAATATTGCCTTGCCAAAATTCTAGGACAGACCATACTATGGTTAAAAAGGCTAATGCTAATTTTATATTTTTATGAAACATATGTTCTTTTTTTGTGAGTACTAAAGTACACTATTCTTTTATTTTTTGTAAAATTTTCTATGTTTAAACCATGCAAAGACTCCTAGTATACCTATGAAGCTTACAGAATAAAATACCGAATTAGGAGTAATTACTTGATCACCACTTGCATAGGAATGCAATCCAGATAAATAGAAATTTACTCCAAAGTAAGTCATCATGATGGCTCCATACGCCAAAATAGACCAAAGATTAAATGTGTATCTGCTTCTTAAGCCAGGTATCAATCTCATATGTAATACAAATGCATAGACCATTATAGACACCAAGGCCCATGTTTCTTTCGGATCCCATCCCCAATAACGTCCCCAGCTTTCATTAGCCCACATTCCTCCTAAGAAATTACCAATGGTTAACATAATTAAACCAATAGTAATAGCCATTTCATTAATGGTGGTAATTTCTTTAATATTTAGGTCCATTTTTTTCTTATTCTTCTCTGTGGTGAAAGCAGTTAAGAACAAGGCTACAATTCCTAAAATCATACCTAAAGAAAAAGGCCCATAACTAGCAACTATAATAGATACATGAACTAGTAACCACCAAGAATTTAATACTGGTACTAAATTTGCAATTTCTGGATCTAACCAATTTTGATGAGCAAATGCTAAAATAACAGCAGTTAAGAAGGTGGTAGCCGCAATGGTTAATAACGATTTTCTTCCAAACGCCAAACCAAATAACATGGTAGCCCAAGCCACATAAATTATAGATTCGTAGGCATTACTCCATGGTGCATTACCACTAATATACCATCGGCTTAGTAAACCTAAAATATGAATACCAAATAGAAGAATGGTTATTCCTATTAGAACCTTCACTACATTAGCTATCCATTTTTTATCATTGAAAATTTGAAGTATCACAAAAAAGATTAAGAATACACTTACATATCCATAATATTTGGCAAGTTTCTTAAAAATTTGTAATTTATTATAGGTTATTTCTAGAGCTATTTTTTCTTTGTTTGGATACACTTCTGCACCATATTTTTGTTGGAACTTTTTAATTCCAGCTAATAGCTTATCTGCCTCCGTATAATTATTAGTTCTTTTTGCATCCTGTAATAACCGTATGTAAACAGGTAAAGATTGTCTTACAAATAATGAATCTTTTCCAACATAGTTTGCTCTAGAGCCTTCTGGAAAAGAAACCCATTTATTATTTTCATCGTTTAATTTAGGATAAATTCTTAAAACACTTAGACTCAATGCTTGAGAAAACAAGTAGATTCTTCTATCTATTTTAATGACATCTTTTTCAAATTTGTTCTGAACATTCTTCTTTTGTGCTTCTAGGACGTAGTCACTAATTTTTGATTGAGTTCCTTCGTAAAAATCTGCTAGAGCCGCATGTGTTGCATTTTCATTAACACCTATAATTTCACGAATTTCTGTATTCCCTTTTTCTAAATAAATAAAAGGAACATTAAACCAAAGTTTTGAGTTTTCTATAATGGAAAGAAAAACCTGACTAGGTTCCATCCCATTAAAATATTCATCTTGAGAAACCTTTCTTACCAATTCAGAGGCAAAGGTATGCGCTGGTTTCATTCTACCACCAACATCTTGTATAATGAGCGTATTAAACTCATCAGCATGCTTTAAATCAACCAAGTTGGCTTTTAATACAGAATCAATTTGTTGATCAGATATTTTAGATAGATGACTTTCTTGAGCTTGAGTATTTCCAGAAAAACTTATAAAAAGCCCAATAAAAAGGGTGAGGGCAGCTTTTTTCTTTTTAATTTTTTTCAATGTTTTCTTTAAGGAATCAAAACGAGTTCCTGGAGCAAATAGAATAGAAATCATTCCAAAATATAATAGAGAATATCCAATATAGGTAATTAACGTTCCCCAAAAATCATGGTTAACAGACAGATGAGTTTGTTCCACTTCACCAGAAAGATCATAACTAGCTTGAAAAAACTTGTAGCCTTTATGATCTAATATATGATTCATGTAGATTTTATAATCAAATGTTTCATCGGTATCTATTAAAGTAATTTCACTAGCAAAAGCGGCAGCACTCTCAGAACCAGGATATTTTTCTAATTGAA
>Ga0209712_10002382_pt1 | contig 15483 bp, 12 predicted proteins | sample ArcOceMetagenome_FD_187443 | JGI IMG/M metagenome (GOLD analysis project Ga0209712, IMG submission 187443) | Marine eukaryotic phytoplankton communities from Arctic Ocean - Arctic Ocean - Greenland ARC118M Metagenome (SPAdes) (version 2) | ecosystem: Environmental > Aquatic > Marine > Oceanic...
TCCAATTTCTACTTTTCCCTCTAGTGCATTTTGAAGCCCATGGCCTTTTGAAGTTGATCTAATATAAAGCATTGGTAAGTTCATTTTATCTGCTATCCATGCGGCCCATGGAATGCCGGCAGTTGCAGTTCCTGCAATAACTTCTGTTTGTGGATATTCTAACTTTATAAGATCAATAAACTTATTAACAATCAAGTTTCTATGTTGTGGGTAAGATATTACTTGTCTATTATCACAGTAGATTGGAGACTTTATTCCTGATGTCCATGTAAAGAAATTATCTGGCTCTAGATGCACAGCTTTAATCTCTAGTAATATTTTCGCTATTTCTTTATTCATTCCATACCTTTAATTATTTCAGCAAATGCAAATTTGGGTGATTCTGACTTGGTGATCGCTCGACCAATAACTATATAATCACTTCCTAATCTTAATGCTTCTTTTGGAGTAGTGACTCTTTTTTGATCATCACTCGCTATGCCTTTTGGTCTAATCCCTGGAGTAATACATAGAAAATCCGAACCAACAGTTTCTTTAATTATCTTTACTTCTAGAGGGCTTGATACAATTCCATCCAGCCCCGCGGCTTTTGCATTCTTAGCATATTGAATAACTGCATTTTCAATTGAACCATTGATTAAAAGCTCCGTATTAAGTGTTTCTTGGTTGGTACTCGTTAACTGAGTGACTGCGATTAAAAGAGGTTTCGTTAGTATACTATCTTCGCGAATGGCCTCATGTACTCCAGCTAGAGCAGCTTTCATCATTTCAATACCACCAGCGGCATGAACATTAATTATGTCTGCTCCAAGCTTTGTGATTGTTTTCGCTGACTTCTTTGCAGTATTTGGAATATCGTGAATTTTTAGATCTAGGAATACTTTAAAACCTTTAGCCTTTAGTTCACTAAGAATACTTGGACCAAACGTATAGAATAACTCCATTCCTACTTTTACATGTGTTGCAGATCCTTGGAGATCATTGACTAGAGTATCCAAGTCCTTTTTGGATTGAACATCAAGTGCTACAATTACTTTATCTTTAATACTCACTGGTTCTCCTATAGAGGTAATATTCCTGCAGAGTTTAACTCAATTGCTTGAAGTAGAGCTTCAGTTGTATCAATTGATGTTAAACAAATGATTCCATTTTCTGCAGCAACTCTTCTCATCTTGAATCCATCAGATTCAACATTCTTACCTTTTGTAATAGTATTCAGAATCAAGTCTACTTCCCCTGATCTAATATTTTGCAGAAGATCGACTTTAGCTCTCCCTATCTTGGCTACTTCTTTTACATGGAGTCCATTTTCTTTTAAAAACTTGGCAGTTCCGGTTGTTGCTAAAAAATTAAAGCCACATTCAGCATATCTTTTTAATATTGGAAGTGTTTCTTCTTTATGTTTATCAGCAACTGTTACCAGTATTGTTCCACAGTTTGGAACATTGATCCCAGCAGCTTTAAAGGCCTTGTCTAGAGCCCTTTGCATAGTTCTATCACGCCCCATGGCCTCGCCAGTTGATTTCATCTCTGGACCTAGAGCAGTATCAACATCTTTTAATTTCGAGAAACTAAATACTGGGGCTTTTACTGACACTTCATCCTTTTCTGGAAGAAGACCGTGAATAAATCCTTGTTCAATAATTGATTTACCCATAATGGCCTTCGTTGCAATCCTAGACATTTGGATACTCGTAACCTTACTTAAAAATGGAATTGTTCTAGATGATCTTGGATTTACTTCAAGCACATATACTTTTCCTTTTTTTATTACAAATTGAATATTTATTAGCCCGCGAATATTAAGTCTTTGAGATATCTTCGTTGTAATTTGAATCAATTGTCTTTGCATATCTACAGTTAAATTCTGAGGAGGGTATACAGCAAATGAGTCACCAGAGTGAACACCTGCTTTTTCTATATGTTCCATAATCCCCGGGATAAAAACAGTTTCACCATCACAGATAGCATCCACTTCAACTTCTGTCCCAATCATATATCTATCCATAAGAACCGGTTGATCAGGCCAGACATTCACAGCGTTTGCAATATATTGCCTTAATTCTTGGTCGTTATAAACTATCTCCATGGCCTGACCGCCAATCACATAACTTGGCCTAAGCATTAGAGGGTATTCTAGTTCTTGAGCTTTAAGAACTGCTTGTTCGGTATCTTTAACAATCGTTCCAAGGGGCTGAGCTATATCAAGTTCTCGAAGAAGAATTTCAAATTTTTCTCTATCTTCTGCTAGGTCTATACTCTCTTTACTTGTTCCAAGAATCTTTACTCCATTAGTCTCAAGACCTTCAACAAGATTTATAGCAGTTTGACCACCAAATTGGGCAATAACACCAATTGGTTTTTCTCTTTCAATAACATTCATTACATCTTCAAGATTTAATGGCTCAAAGTAGAGCTTATCTGAAGTACTAAAGTCAGTTGAAACTGTTTCCGGATTGTTATTGATGACGATTGCTTCATAACCCATTTCTTTTAAAGCTTTAATTGCATGAACAGTAGAGTAGTCAAACTCCACTCCCTGGCCAATTCTTATTGGTCCAGATCCTAAAACAATTACTTTTTCTTTATTACTTTCAATGACTTCATCTTCTTCTTCATAGGTTGAATAATAGTAAGGTGTGTTTGATTCAAATTCTGCAGCACATGTATCTACCATCTTATAAACAGGCCTTAGGTTTATATTTTCACGCATAGATTTTATTTCTGACATTTCTTTTTTTGCAAACTGACTAATTGTTTTATCTAGAAAACCTCTTTTCTTAGCAACTGTTAATAATTCATTCGTTAATACTTCAGACTTTAATGAATTCTCAATCTTTATTATATTTTCAAGTTTATTTAAGAACCATAAATCTATTTTAGTAATATCATGAATCTTTTGGATACTAATATCACGTCTGAGAATTTCAGCTAAAATAAATATTCGTTCATCACATGCATTCGCAATTCTCATTAACAATGATTCAGTTGCTTCTTCTTTATATTCTTTGGCATCAAGATAGGGTCTTTTGATTTCTAAAGATCTTACCGCCTTCATTATAGACTCTTCAAAGTTTCGGCCTATGGCCATGACTTCACCGGTTGCTTTCATTTGAGTGCCGAGACTCCTATCTGCGCTATGAAATTTATCAAATGGCCATCTTGGAATTTTAGTTACTACATAATCTAGAGCTGGTTCAAAACACGCATATGTTTTTTTTGTTACTGGATTTATAATTTCATCCATAGACATTCCAATCGCAATTTTGGTTGCGACCTTTGCTATTGGATATCCTGTCGCTTTTGAAGCTAGTGCTGAAGATCTTGATACTCTTGGATTTACTTCAATGACATAATAATTAAAACTATCTGGATCAAGGGCCAGTTGAACATTACAGCCACCTTCAATTTTTAATTTACGGATTAGTTTTAGTGAACAGTCTCTTAACAACTGATATTCTCTATCTGAAAGAGTCTGACTAGGAGCAACTACAATTGAATCTCCAGTATGCACTCCAACTGGGTCAAAGTTTTCCATATTACATACAACAATACAGTTATCTTTAGCGTCTCTAACAATCTCGTATTCAACTTCTTTAAAGCCTGCGATACTTCTTTCGATAAGGACTTGATTAATAGGTGAGTTCTTTAAACCGCTGTCGACGAAAGTTTTAAAGTCTTCAATATTATCTGCGATCCCACCACCCGTTCCACCCAGAGTGAAAGCAGGTCTTATAATTAATGGGTATCCTATTTTTTCAGCGAACTTTAAAGCCTCAGGTAGCGTGTTAACGGTTTGACTATCAGGAACTGGTTCTCCAAGCTCGATCATCAACTGCTTAAACTGTTCTCTATCTTCTGCTTTTTCAATCGTATCTAAGTTCACTCCTAGAAGCTGAACATTTTCTTTTTCAAAGAAACCTTCTCGAGCAAGTTCTAGAGCTAAGTTTAAACCTGTCTGACCACCAACTGTTGGAAGAACTGCATCGGGTCTTTCTCTGTGAATAATTTTCTTTATAAATTCAGGAGTAAGAGGTTCTAAATATACTGTATCCGCCAACTCACTATCAGTCATAATTGTTGCCGGGTTTGAATTTATAAGGATGACCTTAATCCCTTCTTCTTGAAGAGCTTCTATTGCCTGAGTTCCAGAGTAATCAAATTCAGCAGCTTGTCCTATAACAATTGGTCCTGAACCAATAACTAGGACTTTCTTTAGTTTTTTATTTACGGGCATTTCTAACCTCATTTTTCATATTTTGAATGAACTCATCAAATAAGTAGTCTGTGTCACTTGGACCTGGATTTGCTTCTGGGTGATATTGAACCGAAAAGGCGTTAAGACTTTTATGCTTTAAACCCTCAATGGTTTTATCATTCAGGTTTACTTGAGTTACAGTGAGCATACTTTTCTCTATCGAATCATCACTCACTGCATAGCCATGGTTTTGTGAGGTTATGTAAACACGATCTTTACTAAAATCTTTTACAGGATGATTTGCTCCTCTATGACCAAATTTCATTTTTTCTGTATTCGCTCCATTTGCTAGGGCAAAAAGTTGATGTCCCATGCATATTGCAAAGAGTGGATACTTTTCTTGTAGCTGTAGAATTTCAGGCAAGACCTCAGGAACATCCTTTGGATCTCCAGGACCATTAGATAACATTATTCCGGAAGGATTATATTTTTCAATATCAGAGGCTTTAGTATTATAAGGAACAACGATTACATCACAACCTCTATTTAAAAGAGATGTTAAAATATTCTTCTTATACCCAAAATCTAGCATCACTACTCGTTGTTTACTTTTTCCTGGAAAGTGAGAAGCAGTCTTACAAGATACTTTTTCTATTTGATCTGTAGGAAGTTTTCCTGATAATAATTCCGTTATTTGTTCTTGGTTTGTATCGGCCTTAACAAAAACACCTTTCATCGCTCCAGATTCACGAATTATTTTTGTTAGTTTTCTTGTATCAACTCCAGCTATGCCTGGGATTTTGTGCTGTTTTAAAAATTGCTGTAAAGATTTTTCATTTCTCCAGTTACTTGCAACGTCACAGGCCTCTTTAACTACTATTCCCTTAAGAGCTGGATTTAGGTTTTCATAATCATCATGATTTATTCCATAATTACCTATTAAGGGGTAGGTCATAACAACCACTTGATCGCAGTAGGAAGGATCTGAGAAGATTTCTTGGTATCCAGTCATGCTTGTATTAAATACGACTTCTCCTAAAACTCCCTTCTCATGAATTTCAGAGCCTATGGATTGTCCTGTGAAGGTTGTTCCATTTTCAAGTACTAGTTTAATCTCTTCCATTATATCCCTTAAGAATAAATCCAATCTAGAATGGCCATCCGCGAGTAAACGCCATTTTCCATTTGTTTAAATATTCTTGATTGTGTGTGTTCGACTAGGTGTGTTTTTATTTCTACATCTCTATTTACTGGACCTGGATGCATGATGATGGCCTTCTCTTTCATCATCTTTACTCTTTTGTCATTCAGGCCGTATTGGTCATTATAATCTTTTGTACTTAATTCAAATGTTTCATGCCTTTCATGTTGGATACGAAGAAGCATAACAACATCACTTCTTTTCACAGCATCATCTAACGAAGCTAATTCACAGTGGCTTGGTAAGTCTTTTATTTTGGGAAGTAATTCTTCCGGACCTGTTAATAATACTTTTACCCCGAGTTTCCCAAGAGCTGTAATATTAGACTTTGCTACTCTCGATGAGTTGATGTCCCCGCAAATTGTTACGATTAGATTATCAAAAGTATTAAATTCTTCTTTTATTGTGAAAAGATCTAGCAGCGACTGTGATGGGTGTTCAAACTTACCAGCTCCAGCATTTATAACTGAGAACTTAAACTTATCCTTTAATCCATTAATAAAGCGATCGTCAGAGTGCCTAATTATCGCTATATCAACTCCTAAGCTCTCAAAGGTCTTCAATGTATCGTATAATGACTCGCCTTTAGTTAAACTAGAATTCTCTTCATTAAAGTTTAATACTCCTGCTCCAAGTCTTTTTGCTGCTACTTCAAAAGAATAACGTGTGCGAGTAGAATTCTCAAAAAAGAGATTTGCAATAATTTTGTTATTTAAATTTGTAGGTAGCTTTTCTTGGTTGTGTATATTTTGGGAAAAAAAATGAGACTTCTCTAAAATGGAATTAATTGTATCAACTGTTAAATCATTAATTGCAGTTAGATGCTTTATGATGTGCCTCCTTAAAATTGAAAATATGAATGAATGCTAGGAAATTTTCCGAAGTTTTGACATAGGGAATGGTGTGTTGCGTCGTGTTTTTCATATCCCTCAAAAATAAAAAGGTATTTTAGCCTTTTTAAGATGTGCTTTTAAGATAGATTCCTTAAAATAAGGTAAATTGTCTAGAAAAAAATAGGAAATCTTTAATGAGTAAAATAAAATTTAATCTTCAATCTGAATTCAAACCTTGTGGTGATCAACCTGAAGCTATTGAAGCATTATATAATGCATTTAGTAATAAAGAGAAATATCAAACACTTCTAGGTGTAACTGGTTCTGGTAAAACATTTACTATGGCCAATGTGATTCAAAAGCTAGGGAAGAAAACTTTAATTCTTGCTCATAACAAAACTCTAGCTGCTCAGCTCTTTGCTGAATTTAGAGATTTCTTTCCTGATAATGCTGTTGAGTACTTTGTTTCTTATTATGACTACTATCAACCAGAAGCTTATGTTCCTGGCTCTGACACCTATATTGAAAAAGACTCTAGTGTTAATGATGAAATTGATAAACTTCGCCATTCGGCCACTAGGAGTTTATTAGAACGTGATGATGTTATTGTTATAGCCAGTGTAAGTTGTATCTACGGAATCGGCTCGCCAGATGAATACTCAGGCCAAAGATTAAAACTCTTTGTAGGAGATACAAAAGATAGAGATGAATTCCTTAGAGAGCTAGTTGCTGTTCAATACAAAAGAAACGATATTGATTTCTCTCGTGGAACTTTTAGAGTGAGAGGAGATACGATTGAAATTTTTCCGGCCTATGAAGACTCAAATGTAATTAGAATAGAATTTTTTGATGATGAAATTGATGGGATTTACAGAGTTGATCCTCTTAGAGGAAAAATCTTAGATAAAATGAACAGTGTTACTATTTATCCTTCAAGTCACTATGTTGTAAGTGAACAAAGAAGAGATTCTGCACTAAAAACAATACAAGATGAGTTAAGAACAACACTGCAAGACTTAGAGGCTAAAAATAAACTTGTTGAGAAACAAAGACTAGAACAAAGAACAATGTTAGATCTTGAAATGCTTGAAGAGATGGGATTTTGTTCAGGGATTGAAAACTATTCTCGCCACTTAACAGGTGCTAAACCAGGTTCACCTCCACCAACACTTATTGATTATTTTAAAAATGATTTCCTATTAATAATAGATGAATCTCACGTATCAGTTTCTCAAGTTGGAGGAATGTTTAAAGGCGATAGGGCCAGAAAACAAAACTTAGTTGATTATGGATTTAGATTACCTTCAGCTTTAGACAATAGACCCTTAATGTTTGAAGAGTTTGAAAAAAGACATGATCAGGTTCTATTTGTATCTGCAACTCCTGCTAATTATGAATTAGAAAAAACAAATGGTGAATATATAGAACAAATTATTAGACCAACAGGATTACTTGATCCTGTTATTGAAGTAAGAGACGCTAGCTCACAAGTTGACGACATGCTTATTGAAGCTAAAAAAGTTATTAAGCAAGGCTTTAGAGTACTTATAACAACCCTTACTAAAAAGCTTTCTGAGGAGTTAACACTCTTTTATAGAAATGCAGGAATGAAAATAAAGTATCTTCACTCTGATATAGATACTCTAGAGAGAATGGAAATCCTAAAAGGTCTTAGAGAAGGAGAGTTCGATATTCTTGTTGGTATTAATCTTCTTCGTGAAGGTCTTGATTTACCTGAAGTGGCACTCGTTGGAATAATGGATGCTGATAAAGAAGGATTTTTACGCTCAACTCGAGCCCTTGTTCAGACAATAGGCCGTGCTGCTAGAAATTCAGAAGGAAAAGTCCATTTGTATGCCTATAAAATGACTAAAAGTATGCAGGAGGCCATTGATACAACAGCTGAAAGACGTAAAAAACAAATAGCTTACAATGAAGTCCATGGAATTGTTCCTACGACTATTGTTAAAAAAATAAGTGGAGGAATAATTGATCTCCTTAGAAAGAGTAAAACTAAAAAACTGACTAATAAAGACGGTAAGAAGGAAGTTCTTGAACATCTTACAATTGACGCAATTGATGATAAAATAAAAGAGCTTAAGTTATCTATGAAAGAGGCAAGTAAGTCTCTTGAATTTGAAGAAGCCGCCAGAATCAGAGATGAGATAAAAGAGTTAACAAAAATGAGATTAATGATATGAAATATTTAATATTACTAAATTTATTATTTTCTTTAAATCTGTATGCTCAGCAGACATCGGATTCTTTTTTAGTAACGATTGATGATGATAAAATAAGAGTCGTATCACCAAAAACAAAAATGAAAGTTGTTGGTATCATTATAAAAAATAATACATTTGATGATATCAGATCTGAAATTGCTACAGATCAAAAGACATTAAAAAGATTTAATTTAAAGGCTCAAGGTAGTGCTTCACTTCAAGTCAATTATTCGAAACTCAAAACATTATACTATGTTTCAATTGCACCTCCTTTTCAAGCGGTTGAGTTAAAGTTTACCCAAAGGCCATATGAGATTCCTGAGAAAAAATAAAAAACTAGAGAAACTCATTCTTGTTATTTCTGATCTCCATCTCGGTGCCGGAGCAGTAGTCGAGGGAAGAAGAAATGCTCTTGAGGACTTTCACTCTGATAAAGAACTCGTTGATTTCTTTACTTATTATTCGACAGGAGAGTATGCAAGTGTCGAAGTCGAAATCATAATCAATGGAGACTTTCTAGATCTTTTGGCCGTTCCGTTTGTTAAATGTTTTGATGATGAATATTGGTCTGAAAAAGCTTCTTTAGACAAATTAGAAATGATTCTAAAAGCTCACCCAGAAGTGATTGAATCTATACACAATTTCTTAAAGCAAAAAAATAAAAAACTAGTTTATATTATTGGTAATCATGATGGAGAACTTATCTTTGATAGTCTTCAACAAAGGTTTTTAGCTGAATTCGATGATAGTGTTAGATCAAGTATCACTCTTAGCAAAGACCTCCATACATATAGCCCTGCTACAGGTGTGTACTTGCAACATGGTCATGAATACGAGTTAGCCCATGCTTTTGATCCTGATGAATCTATTTTAGAATCTTCAAAAGGTGACAAGTACTTTATCCCTTCATGGGGCTCTTATTATGTTACCCACGTTGTAAATAAATATAAGCAAGAAAGGCATCATGCGAATGCTGTTAGACCCATCAGAAACTTCTTAATCCATGGTTTAATTTTTGATACCTTTTTTACTTTAAGATTTATTATTGCTAATGCCTACTACTTTGCGATGGTTCGTTTCTTACACTATTATAGATTAAAATTAGGCTGGAAAAAGATATTTGAAGAAAGTATTAATCAATTAGCTCTTTTCCAAGATTTTGAAGATATCACTCAAGAATTCTTTAAAGAGAATCAAGAAGCAAAAGTACTAATTGTAGGCCACACTCATGAACCTATTTTTCGCGAATTTAAAGATGGAACTAAGTTTATTAATACTGGGACTTGGACGAGAATGGTTAATTTAGATTTAGGCCGTCAATCTCAAGAAACTCTACTCACTTATGCCAAAATTCAAATAAATAAAAAGAACTTTGATATTTCAGAGTTTGATAGTGTTGTTGAAGTCGAATTAAATAAATGGGTTCCAAAAACTGATTTACCCTTTGAGACAGCATTCTAATAAAGAGATATATGTTAAATCGAAATGTTAATATAACGAAAAAAAAGCACCATAGCCCATGGAATAAAATTTCCATTGGATCATGGCGACCAGTAGGTGACTCTCAAGTCTATTGTGAACTAAAACTCAATACTGAAAAGGTAGAGTCGTTTTTAAAAAATGAAAATCTAAAGCATGATACAAAAATTACGATTACACACTTCTTTGGAAAAGCTATGGCCCAAACACTAAAAGGTGTGCCAGAACTTAATTCACTTATTCGTTTTAATAAAATGTACTTTCGTGATGACGTTAATATCTTCTTTCATATTGCAAATGGGGCTGACTTATCCGGACACAGGATTAAAGAAATTGATACAAAGTCTCTTGCTGAAATTTCAAGTGAACTAAATAATACAGCAAAGCAAGTTAGAAGTGGAGATGATCCTGGTTTTAAAGAAATAAAAAAGTTTTGGAATATCGCTCCTAACTGGCTTGCAAAAGTTGTTTTAGATTCAATAAGCTTTCTAAACTACTCTTTAAATATCAACTTTAAACCTCTAGGTGTTCCAAAGGACGCTTTTGGAGGTCTTATGATTACAAATATTGGAAGTCTGGGTTTTGAGTCAGCTTTTGTTCCAATAGCACCGTATACAAGAATTCCGATGGTAATGGCGCTAGGAAAAATTGGATGGAATCCAGTATGTAATGAGTCTGGCGAGATTACCTCTAAAAGACAGCTAAGTGTATGTATTACATTTGATCATAGAGTTATTGATGGAGCTCGTGGCTCTATTGTAGCGAAGTCTCTTGAGAAGTATTTTGATAATCCCGAATTAGCACTCCAGTAGGATATTCGCTCTCTCGTTCAGGTAACTTTTTACTTTCTTCTTTAAAAGTAATCAGTGTTCTTCTGGTCTTCTTACTCATTTTATATTCAGTATAGCGAGGTGATATTGTTTGAAAAATGACATCCCATAAATGGCTAGAATTACCGAAGTTTTTATGTGGAGCATAGTCATGATGATGAAGGTGATATTTTTGAATATAGCCCATATAGCCAGTTTTGTATTCTCTATAGTGAATTAGATAGTGAACACACTCATAAATATAGTAAGCACTAGCTAAACCCAGTGCCATTGATAAAACGACTCCATAGTTAAAAATTAAAAGAAATGGTAATAAAACCGTTGGAGTTATCATCGTTATCATAAGAAAACCGGAATTGAGTATTCTATGATCAGACATATCGCTATGATGATACGCATGGAAAGAGCCTAGAAAATATGTCAAAAACTTATTTTTTAAATTAGTATGATAGGCCCACCTGTGAATTGCATATTCTAAAAATGTCCAATATAAAGCTCCAGCTAAAAAACCTAGAACTGAGAATTGATTTAGAGTTCTACTTAGCTCCATATTGATAAAAAATATAACAGGCATTACATATAAAAATAAGTGAAGTGGATTCACAGAAGCAAAGTATTTTATGAGCTTAGGATAGTCCTGAACCATGAATCTAGATTTATATTTCAACATTTATAAATTATATAATTCTTTTAGTTCTTGGTGTGGTTTCTTGAAATATATACATAGTGTAAATAGAACTTACAGTTTCATAAACTTCAATAGCTTAGAGGTCTTAAACTGCTCCGATTTAGCTTTAACTGCTTTATAGTGCTCTGGATATTTCTCATGATTAGTTCCACAAATTCTATCCCAAAAATTATAGTAAATACTATAGTTCTTATCATGATATTTATGATGAAGAATATGATGTGTTGGAGTATTTAAATGCTTTAATACAGGATGTGTTAATAGATCTTTATGCCAAAATTCAAAGTTAGTATGACCCCACATATTTATATAGTACATAAAACTAAAAAATACGATAAGCCAAATAGGGTGAGTAGGGATTATTACTGAAACAAGTATCCAAAAAAATCCATGAATAAATGCTTCTACTGGATGGAATGAAAGTGCTGAGTATGGGCTAGGAGCATGTGATTTATGATGAGTCATATGGTATTTTTTAAGCCAACTCACTTGATGCATCCATCTATGAGTCCAATAAAAATAGGCATCATTAAGCAATTGAATCATTAAAAAATTAAGCGCAAAGTAGATAACACCATACTCATTCCAATCATCAAAAATCAATGTATCTCCACTCTTATATAGTTTATATAAAACAAGCGCTTGTATTAGAAATATGGCCATTGTAACAAACGAGCGCTTAGACTCCTGAATCATATTTTTTTTTGTAGGAAGTTTATCAATTATTTGTCGATGTTTTATTTTTTTTTGAAGAAAACCATAGAAGAAGTAAGTACCAAGAACAGAAAATACAAAAAAATTTAGTATAAAAAATCCTATAAGGTAAGTAAGAAAAATCAAAGTATCTATCTGCATAATGAAAGTATCCTATATATTGATAAAAAGATCACTAAAGTGTGTAAGTCTTATATAATAAACTGAATATGTTAAACATTTTGACAGTATTATTGATAATGTATAATTAATACTTCTCGTCTTTAGGGTATATTTTAGTTACATAGGGGTTTGGTATTGAAATTAAACAAGTTAAAAGAGTGAATATATCATTTATTTTCTATCGAAAAAATGTTCGATCTATCTGAGTTTGCAAGCTCTAAAGAAGAGAAAGTGATTCAAAATAAATATGAGACGAATATTAAAAGGTTTGCTTAGATTAATACACTTCATATTACTTATTTTGGATTGATGTTACTCAATGTTATTTCGAACTCATTTTCAACATGGGATTTAAAACATTCCTTTGCTTTTTATGGAGCAATTTGAATATCCAATATAAATGGCAATTTAAAACTTGTGTAAAATAGTTACTTTGATTTATCTCTCATTTGCCATAGTAATTGAGCAATATACGGTCTTCTAGACTCACCAGTAGCTACCATTAAAAGCTTTGTTAATTTTAAATGGTCTGGATCTGTATATAAAACTATAAGTAATTCTTGCAAATAATCTGTACAAAGAGTTATATAGTTATCAGTTCCAATTCCTAATTTCACGCCTTTTTTCTCCCACCAAGAAAATGGATGATCTTTAAAATCTTCAAAGCTTCCAGTTAATCTTTTATTTGATGAAGGTAGGGCTATAAGAGAGACACCTTTATTTAACATCCTATTTAAAACATCATGTTGGTAGTGCTCGACTTCTCTGGCCGTATGGAATTTTGTTTTTACAAATAATGTTTTTTCTTCAATATTTAATGGCATTCCCGCGAATATTTTATCTTTAATATTATCGTGATCTCTCCAGTCCATTTCATCTAGTTCTTTATATTCAATACTTTTTTCTTTAAGAGAAATACCTTTTTCATTTAACTCAATTACACGTTGAAAAAGAGAATGGTAATAAAAATTTGGATTAATACCTAAACTTAAACCATGTTCAAGAGTATCAATATGCCAAATGTTCATAGCATTATCTACTGCCTGAACACCTTTTTTAAGAGTATGAAAAGTTTCACCGTGGTGAGATCTAATTGAAAAACCTTTATAATGAAGCTTTCTGAAACCGAGTTTCATATCTTGAAAGTGACCCTTTCTATAGAGTTCTCTCTCACTTCCAACTGTATCAACATCACTTAAATGAGATGTTATATGTGGGTTCTTATCTATAATTTCTAAAATTTGATCTATTTGATGATTGAAGTGATCTTTCTTGCTAGGGAACTCATCAGCATTATAAAAGTCAGCTTCTTTTCTAAAACATGGAGATAAAATAAAATCAAAGACTGGAACTTTCTTTCTAAATTCCATGAAGCCTTCAAATAATCCCATTACAACGTCTTCTTCAGTTATTTGATCCAGGCCTGGTATTTGTTCTGCTGAGTTCGTAGTTGCTCTAGAGAATGTAAATTTCAGTCTTATGAATCCTACGTTATATGAGTGATACATTTCAGAGGCCATGTGATATGCCGCTTCTCTATGGGCCTGTCTAGTTGTTAAAATAAACTTTGGCAGTAAAAGTATTTCTAGATAGCGATCAAACTGCTCTTCTTCTTTAAGACGTAGAAGATGATCAACATCATTTGCATTTTCAATAACGACATCTTCGCCGTACGTATGTTTTATTTTATCCCAATAATTATCTTTATTCTCACCCTCAAGAAGAGGCTTGAGCCTTGGGTAAACGAAGTCTGCCGTAAGGGATCCCGTAAGATGAATATGCTCTTCTCTGTAGGGAACTGGAAAACGTTTTAAAAACATTCTAAAAGCATCGCTGACTGGATGTGCTAGTAATGTTTGAATATCAACTTCACTTTGCTGATAACCAGCAAGGAGCCGCTTAAACTCATTGAATGATTTTCTAATCGTGGAGTTTTCTTTGCAATATTCAGAGTTGATTGCCAAGTCCAACGTATCATTTAGTGAAATACCATTGGTCTCACTGATAATATCAATCAAATGCTCCGTGAGCTTCTTAATAAGTTTTGCACTCATATACTAATCACCTGGGTGTATTCACCGAATTTTATTTAATTTATTTATCTTACTGTAGACTATTCGGAATAAAATCTAATAATATTAGACTATTAGGCCAGAAATAAATAAAAGTCTGTTAAATTCTTACATCGATATGCAGAGCTTAATTTATTCTTCATAATATAGTTACCAATTATTTATGGATGAAGCCTCTGGCCATGGAAGGTCTCTTTTTTACTTCAAAAGAAATTACTCGCTGTTCGTTTACTAGTCAATATTTTTTAGTTTGATCACTCTAGTCAGGTATGCGTCTTGATCATCTCTTTCGTGACGTTTATATATAAGCCATGAAATCTATATTATTTATTATAATAATTCTTTTTACTGCCAACATTTATGCGCGAGACTATTCTTGCTTTTACCATGTTGTCGATAGGCACGATGCAAAGTTTGTTGAGAAAATTCTGGAAATCTCCTCAAGAGGTCCAATGACAGCTTGCTCTAAAGCTAAAAAAAGTTGTGAAAAATATATTGAGACTAATAAATCGACAAGACAATTTTGCTATAAAGAAAATGAATCTATTTTCATTCATGATCTTCGTTTTACTGGTGCAAAAGCCTATTACTTAGGTGAGCTTAAAGAAAGATTTACAGCTCTATGCTATGGAACAACTCAGGCTGAAGCTATTAAATACTGTAAAGAGAAACTTATGAATTTATGTGAAGATTTTGTGAAAGCAAAACCCGAAGAAGACTGGTACTGCAGTTTTTATTAATCAAATTTAATATCTCTTAGTCTTGATTCAAACATACTCTCATTCCAGTTTGGAAAATTCCCATTAAGAAATAGATTTAAATTTTCTATAGAATCATTTCCCCAAAAAATCTCATTCGTATTTTTTATAGAGAAACTAGGGACTCCAAAAACTCTATCTTCAATCGCATCTTTCGTGTTTTGTTTTAATTCTTTTTTCACTTCACGCTCAAAAGTTTTATCAATTAATTCTTGTCCCGGTAGGTCGTTTTCATTTAAAAGTTTAATTAAGTCATCTGGCTCTGAGAGCTCTTTCCCTATCGCCCAACAAGAGTGAAATAAAATATCTATTATCTTTTTTTGATG
>Ga0209712_10002384_pt1 | contig 15474 bp, 13 predicted proteins | sample ArcOceMetagenome_FD_187443 | JGI IMG/M metagenome (GOLD analysis project Ga0209712, IMG submission 187443) | Marine eukaryotic phytoplankton communities from Arctic Ocean - Arctic Ocean - Greenland ARC118M Metagenome (SPAdes) (version 2) | ecosystem: Environmental > Aquatic > Marine > Oceanic...
TTCAGCAACGGCTTCATCAACAGATTCCTGATTAGTTACATCTACTTTTTGGAAAAAGATGCGCCCTCCATTTGCTGTAATTTTATCTGCTGTTGGTTGTCCGTCCATTACATCCCATAATGCTACCGTAGCTCCTTCTTTACAAAATACCTCACAAATTCCTTCTCCAATACCTCTAGCTCCTCCTGTGATAATTACTATTTGTCCTTCTAATCTTTTCATTTTTGTTTCTTTAATTATATTATTTCTTTTAATCCTTATCCTGCCTTAAAACCGCCATCTAATATCAGATTTTCTCCGTTTACATAAGAGGAAGAATCACTTAGTAGCCATACAATAGCTTCTGCTACTTCTTTAGCTGTCCCTATGCGTTTCATTGGCACTCGTACTTGTGTTATGTAGTCTTGCACTTCTTGCGATACATCCTCCATAATAGCTGTTTGTATAAATCCAGGACAAACAGCATTTACTCGAACATTAAAAGCGCCATATTCTAGTGCTGCAGTTTTTGTTAATCCAATCACCCCATGCTTAGCTGCAACATAATCTCCAGCCGTTGCTAATCCATTTAATCCTGCTAAGGAAGAAACATTTACAATTCGTCCAAAGCCTTTAGGTAGCATACATTTTAATTCCTCTTGCATACAATAAAAAACCCCTGATAAACAAATTGAGATCATGCGTTCCCAAGACTCAAAGGGGATTTCATGTATTTGTCCAATACCACCCGCTATTCCAGCATTATTTACGGCTAAATCCAAAGATCCTTCTGAAGAATGAATGGTTTTACACACAGATTGAATATCTTCCTTTTTTGAAACATCTAACTTAAAAAACTTGGCATACCCACCAGCATCATTAATAATGCTAGCGGTTTTATTGCCTTCTTCAACGTTAATATCTGTCACCATCACTTTTGCTCCTTTCTTTGCTAAAAGCATGGCTGTCTCACGACCAATTCCTAGTGCTGCTCCGGTTACAAAGGCTACTTTGTTTTTAATTGATTTATCCATTATTTTTTACCTCCAAAAGTATATCTAGCAGTAGCCAGGAATTGAGTTCCAATTTCTGGCATTGTAGGGAAAGTTCTGTATTTTTCACCCAATAGATTGTCTATAGATAGGTTAAAAAACAACCCGTTATCAAGTTGATATCCAAGATTCATATCTACTAATGTTCTGGCATCTACTGTACCACCATAAACGCCTAATGTAGATTCAAATTCACTATTATATTTTAACGCAAGTCCCGCTTGAAGACCAATTGCAGGTTCATAACTTCCTCCAATTCTAACTCTATTTTGAGAGAAATTCAAGTCGAATCTATCTGTAGAACCTGGCTCACCAATATCTTCGCCTGTAAATGAATTTTGACTTACCCAAGAGTAATTTCCATATAACTTAACATTTTCATTTAAATCATAGTTTAACCCTAAATCTGCACCATAATACGTTACTTCTCCAAAGTTTCTATATCCATACATTAAATGTGGCAACCCTCCTTCAGGTGCTTGATCTGTTTGAATGATGCCGCGAGCTCCAGGAGAACCGTCAGGGTTGTTAAAAAAGGCACTGGCCACACCGTCATATACAGCTGCAACGCCTGGAACGACAGCAGCAGCTGCTTGACCAGCCATTGCATTCGCTGTTCCTGCATCTAAACCAAGACTCTGCAAGTAACCTGAATACGCCGCTGTAAATGCAGCTGTTAAAGTAGGAATCAACACCGCATTAACATCAGCTCCAACTGTTGGGAGCACTACTAAAGGACTTATTTGACGTATTCCTGTGAAATTCTTTTTGTTCACTCTATATACGTCTAAACTCGCTTTTAATTTATTTGTGATTTTACCCACGTAGCCAATTTCAAAAGTATTTTCCTCTCTTAGTGTTGATTTTGGGGTTCCTTCAGGGGTCATTAAATTCCCATTTACATCAATTGTTACACCATCTGAAAAACCACCATTTGTAGCAATTGCATTTGCAAAACCTTCACTTTGTAAAATTGGTAGTAGAAAAGGTAATACTGCTTGAAAATCAGGGATAGCACTTATTGACTGAATTACAGCAGGAGTAAATGCATTATAAGCATCACCCACTCCAATACCAATTCCTGCAGTAGTTGGTAATCCGTTTAAAAATGTTGTTTGTGGATTGTTAAAGGTTTGTTCTACACTATTTCCGTGCAACCATAAGTCAAAAGCTCCTGCATTTCCTATTGGTTGATCAATAAATAAATCTAACGCTGAATTTGGTGCAAAGGCTGTATTGTATGATGCTCTAAAAGTATGGTCATCATTCGCTTTATAAACCAATGCTAATCTCGGCGCAAATGAGCTTTCATCTATACCCGAAAATTGATCATAACGTGCAGCCAACACTAAATCTAACTTATCTGATAAATTCGTTTTTGTCTGTAAATATGTTCCATACAAATCATAGTTGTCATCATCTTCAAAACGACCAAATGTTCTTCCTTTTGTTTCAAAACGTGCTGCCCTATAGTCAGCACCAAAGGTAACATTGGTTTTAATAGATTCCAGATCAAAATTATATTGTAATTGTCCTTCAAACTGATCTCTGTCAACAATACTTAAATTTCCTGTTCTGTATAAAAATCCTTTTTTAGCATCGTCATTAGAGCCTTTGTTAGAATTATAATATGCTTGTGCAAATAACCCTTTATAGCTTACTCTACCTTGCGTATAAAAATCTGTAGCAGCCTGATATCCCTCCCCTTGAGAACTCCAATATAAGCCTTCAGTATAATTAAAACCAGATGTTGTAACAATGTTTAATCCTGAATTTCCAGGTCTAAAGTATAATGTAGCAGAACCTCCATAAGACTTCCCTTTTTCATTAAGATTTCCTCCTGTTTGGCCAACAAGTCTTCCATCTATTGGATCGACAATATCATTTTGAAATGTTGCTAAAGTAGCTGCGTCTGTTTCATTAGTTGGGTCTAATCCCCATTCATCAGATTTACTTGTAAACGCAGTTAATTTATACCCAAAAGTCTTATTTTCGTTGTGATCTGCATACCTAAAGTTAGACTTAAGCGTATTTAAATTACCCGCACTTACTTCAAAAGTTCCCCCTTGGTATTTAAAAGGATCTTTAGTTAAAAAGTGAACGACACCCGAGGTAACACCTGGCCCATATAAAGCAGAACCTGGCCCTCTTACCACTTCAATTCTATCGACATCGATAGGTAATAATGTTGTCGCATTCGCATCAAAGGAGTTTAGCCCAGACCCTATTAAGCTTCTATAATCCATCATTACGAATACTGAAGTTGATAATAAATCGGAACCTCCTCTCATTGTAATATTAGTTCTTCCTGCTCCTTGCTTGTCTATCGAAACACCAACAGTGCTTTCTAAAAGACTAATTGGATTGGCAACAGTTTGATTTTTGATTTCCTTTGCTGTCACAACTGAAACTGAAGCCGGTGCGTCTTGTATTTTTTCAGCTTTCCTAGAGGCAGAAATAATGATTTCATCAAGTGATGTTCCTAGTTCTAATACTACAGAAATTAATTGATTCGCCTTAGTCACAGATACAGTTTTAGACTTATATCCGGTATAGCTAAAGACTAAATCCCAAGGTAAAGCCTGTTTAGAAGTTAGACTAAACTTTCCGTCAAGATCCGAAGCTGTTCCTGCTGCTGTACCCTTGATAATAATATTAGCTCCTATAATAGGTTCGTAATCTTGATTGGAAATAGTTCCTGTTATAGTTGTTTGTGCCGAAACTAATGAGATGCAGAATAGCATTACCATCAATAAAAAAGATGCTTTTTGATATTGTTTTACTTTCATAATTTTAGTTTTAGTTAATTTAGTTAATTTTATTTATTTATTTTTAAAGTTTTTGAATATTGATTTATGAATATCTGGGATGTATTTTTCTGGTAAATCATGTCCCATCTTTTTAATGAATAATGTTTTAGCATTTGGTATTAATTGCGCATATTTTTTAGCATGTTCAATCTTTATTAAAGGGTCATTAGTTCCATGAATTATTAAACATGGTACTCTTATTCTTTCCAATTCATTATACCTTGAACCCGAAGCTTTAATGGCAAAAGTGTGCTGATTACTCACTTTTGAGTTAAACCCTTTTCTTACTTTTAATTCAAAATATGCTTTTTGTAATATTTCTTTATCGTTAATAGTATTATCTCCTTTTCCTTGCAGTAAACGCTGTGTGGATAAAAAAAACTTCATTTTTTGAGAATTTGTTTTCAATTTTCTACCGTATAAAAGAGTTATTCCAATAATGTTGCTGTAAAACCTCTTAGAGACTGAGACCAATGCTGGATCGTCATAAAAACCAGTTGACATTACTGATGTTAATGTTGATATTCGAGTTGGGTAAGAAATTGCTATTCTCTGTGAAATCATAGCACCCATGGACATGCCAATAAAATGAGCTTTCTCAATATTCAAGGAATCTAGAATAGCAATTGCATCTGTTGCCATATCTTCTAGCGTATAAGGGCTTTCTTTTGACCAATCTATGATCCAATCTGATTCACCTAAGCCTCTATTGTCATATTTTATAACAGAGTACCCTTGGTCTAAAAAAGGACGATAAAAATAACTTGGCCATATTAATTTAGATTGTCCGTGACCGCTAACTAAGACGATTGTCTCTCCGTTAGGTTTTTTATTTTCAATAATTTCGTAGGCTATTTTTACACCCGTATTATTTACAAATGCTGTTTTTCCTATTACAAATTCAGGAAGTCTTTCGTTTTTAACCTCGTTTATTAATGAATCTATATTTTTAGGGAGTTTCACTTTATTGTAAACTGTAAAATACAGCACAAACGTTAATAAGACGATGATGGTAAATGTGTATAGCATTTTCTATTCCCAGATTATTTGTTTGTTATTTTCATGCCATTGAATTAAATTAGTTTTATATCTCTGATAAATAGCATTTCGCTTAATTTTGAGCGTTGGTGTTAATAGACCATTTCCAACACTCCAATCCTCATGATTAATAATTAGGGTAGATATTTTTTGGTAATTTGATAAGTCAGAATTAACATTTTTTAAAAGATGAATTAATTCATTTTCTAAAATTTTCTTTTCTTTTGATTTCCCTACGTCTGACAAATTCACCAAAAGCATTGGTTGTGGACAACCTAATCCTACAAGACATATTTGTTCAAGAACTTTACTTTTAGTAAAAAGAGCTTCTATTTTCGCAGGGACTATAAACTTACCTTTTGCCGTTTTAAAGGTGTCTTTTATACGACCTGTAATAAATAAATAACCCTCATCATCAAGTCGCCCTTGATCTCCAGTTCTTAACCACCCCTCTGAAATGGATTCATCTGTTAAATCTTGTCGCTTATAATAGCCTGACATTAGAAATGGTCCTCGCATTAATATTTCCCCAGTCTCACTATCAATTTTAATTTTTACTCTTGGTTGCGCTTTTCCTACTGACCCTGGCTTTTTTTCTTCTGGAAAAAGTATTGTAGTAATAGCACAGTTTTCAGTCATCCCATAGCCATTAGTAATCGGTAAACCAATACTAGTATACCATTCTTTTAAAGATTCTGACAACGGAGCAGCACCTGAGATAAGCGCCCTTGTTTCATCTAATCCTAATGCAGCCCTTAGTTTCTTTTTGATAAATTCTGATTGTTCAGGATTACTTAAGACTGTATCTAAATGAGCTTGTGACATTGTAGTCAAAATGCCTTGCTGAAATTTTGTTAAAATTCGCGGTACTGCAAAAAAGATCGTTGGCTTTGTATCTATAAGATTCTGTGAAAAAGTGCTTATTGATTCTGTAAAGTAAATAGCGCCTCCAAATCTAAAGCAATTGTATTCTACAACTAGTCGCTCTGCAATATGATTTAATGGCAGGTATGAGAAATATCTATTGTCTCCATAAAGGTCTGTTTTTGTTGGATTGAGTTCTAATACCGACCATTTAGACTCTTCAATAGCCTTATAATTAATTACGACTCCTTTAGGTATTCCCGTTGTGCCTGATGTAAAAATGATACTCCAGATGTCATTCATGAATGGCCTATGCACTTTTTGCAAGGGTTCAAAATCATTCATGATATCTTTCCATTTTAAGGCTTTATCTATAATTGAATGTCCTTTATAATTGGGAAATGAAATTACAGGTAAGTTCTCATTTACGCTTTGTTTTGTATTTTCCCAATCTTCTACTTTTCCGACAAATAATGCCTTCACGTCGCCTAATTCTATTACTTCTTGAAGTTGCTCTCCAGTAAGATTAGCAAAGAAAGGTACTGATACATAGCCTGCCATAACAATGGCGATATCTGCGATAACCCATTCTCTACAATTTTTTGATATCAATCCAATATGAGCGCCTTTGGGTAAATTAAAACTTTTTAGAGCGCTAGCGATTTTTCGAGCCATTTCGCCTGATTCACCCCAAGTATAAATCTCCCATGTATCTCCAAATGGTTGATTTAAAAATGGTTGATTAGGAAAATTCTTTTCCCACTCGTAAAACATAAAATCAAACTGCTCCATTTATATTATTTCTTTTTTAGTAGTTTCAATTGACACTATATCGTAGTCAGTTTTATTTATTCGCTTCGTTTGTTTTCGATAAGACATTGTAGACCCAGGCCAAATAGAAGTATTTTTACCATTACTATCTTTTAAATAATAGCTATCACAACCACCATCAGACCAAATCATTGTTTTTAGTTGTTCTTGAATTTTCTTGTTAAATTCTTTTTGAATTGATTCTTTAACATTTAAATAGCTATTTGGGTTTTTATTTAAATACTTTAAGTAACTCATAATGTAATTGAGTTGAGACTCCATCATATGAACAATGGAATTATGCCCTAGACCTGTGTTTGGTCCAACCATTAATACAAAGTTTGGAAACCCGTTAACGGTCATACCATAATAAGCTTCTCCTCCTTCTTTGTTCCATTTATCAAAAAGCGATTGACTATTTATTCCTTTTACTTCATATAAATGTTTATAAGTTGTTGTGTAAAAGCCAGTGCCATATATAATGGCGTCAACTTCGTGTAATTTTCCAGTGTTATCAATAATTCCTTTTTTGGTAACTTCTGAAATGGCATCTGTTACCAGGCTAACATGCTTCTTATTTAAAGCAGGATAATAATTGCTAGATAATAAAATACGCTTGCAGCCAATTTCGTAATTGGGAGTTAATTTTTTACGCAGTTTCAAATCAGGAATTGATTCTTCTATAAATTTTAGAGCATCCGCTTTTCTTTTTGTTCTTATTTTATTTGGCGCATACTGTGCCCTGCCTCGATGCTCCAAGAACCAATAAATAAGTTCTCTCCAAAACTTCTGATACGAAGGAAAGCGTCTAAATCTTTTTTTAGTTTGTTCACTATTCTCTCTGTCAAGCTTTGGCTCAATCCAAGCAGCTGTTCTTTGAAAAACAGTTAGTTTCGCTGCTTCTTTAGCAACTTCCGGAATAAATTGTATAGCACTTGCTCCTGTGCCAATAATAGCTATCTTTTTGCCTGTTAAATCATAACTATGATTCCAATATAAGGAATGAAAGGATTCTCCTTTAAAAGAATTAATGCCTTTTATTTTAGGGTATAGCGGCTGGTTTAAGGGGCCAGAAGCAGATATAATTGTTCTAGCTAAATAAATTTTTTCATTAGTATCTGTAATAACCCAATGTCCATTTGGAACATCAAAAAATATTTTTTGAATCTCTGTACTGAATTGTATATATGCTGTTATGTTATATTTACTTACACAATGCTTCAGGTAATCATGAATCTCATTATGGGGTGAAAAAGCTCTTGACCACTCTGGGTTGGGTTCAAAAGAATACGAATATAAGTTGGAAGGAATGTCACATGCACAGCCAGGATAGTTGTTATCTCTCCAAGTACCTCCAATATCATTGCTTCGTTCAAAAATCTTAAATGACTCAATGCCCTCTTGTTTCAATTTAATGCCAGCACCTATTCCGGCAAATCCAGCACCAATAACCGCCACATCTAATTTTATATTTATGGACATATTTAAAGGCGATGTTTCATTATAACTATAAATTTGGTATTCAAAGTATAATATTTGTTATTTAATTAGTACGCAATATATAATTATTATTTTAATTACTATATAATGTGCATTATATTTTTGATATTCATTTATTTTTACTCAAATTTGTAGATAATGAACAAAACCAAAAAGAAAATATTAAATACGGCTGTAATACTTTACAACGAATCTGGCATTGCTAATGTAAGAAACCAAGACATTGCAGAAAGAGCAGGTATGAGTTTGAGTAATTTTAATTACCATTTTGGGGCAAAAAAAGATCTTATTGTAGCTGTTTTTGACTTAATGTTCGAAACTCTTCAAAAAAACGTTTATGGAAATAGTATCCTTGTTAAGGAAGGGCAAGGGCTGACTATTACGAAGAGTTATTTTGAGTTTCAAGAACGATTTTGTTTTTTTTATCTAGATACTCCAAATATTTTAAAAATGTTTCCTGATTTGAATGAAAAAGTGCAAAAGCAAATAGAAGAGTCTTATCAAATAATTAAGAATTTAAATTACTTAGCTATTGGTATGGGGATGATGAAGCCTGAGCCGGAAGATAATCCGGGATCTTATGATCAATTAATGCGTCATATTTGGATACATAATCATTTTTGGTTTGCTAATTCAAGAATTATTAATAGTGAAGATAATCTGGTAAAAAAAGGGATAGAGTCTTTGTTTAACTTATGTTATCCATACCTAACTAAAAAAGGGGTATTGTCTTATAAACAATTTATAAAATCACTTTAATTTTTTAATTAAGGATAAGTTAATAATTTAGAGAAAGTTAGTTTTACCTAAAAAGATTTTTTTTGTAAATTGACAATAAACAAACGCTATTTTTTATTTTTAAGAGCGACTCTTATTTCGTTATAACGTTTTTTATTTATTGGATATGCAATAAGAAAGATAATAGCTATTAGGTAGGTAGACATTAAAACCGGCCCGCCAATAAACCCAAGACCTTCTATGGCTTTCATAGGTACATCTTCAACACCCACTTGTTTAGGGAAAGCGATAATCTCTAGAAGTACGCCAGCAATAAAATATCCCAAACCAACAGTGCATTTATAAGCAAAAGACATAGAAGAGAAGAATAAACCTTCATTTCTGTTGTTTGTTTTTAATTCAAACTCATCCACAACATCGGCCATCATGGAGCCTACTATGCTTAAGACAATCCATAAAAACATATATGCAAATAATATGCACACAAAATAAATTAGAATTAATGATGCCTCTCCGTTTTCGGGAAACATTCCTAATAATCGTAAATTATAAGGCAGACTAAACAAAATGCTAAAGGCAATTGTACTATATAAGACAGCTCTTTTTTTATCAAATTTTTCACCTAATATTGATGCTAAAAAGAGTGCTAATATACCGCCTATTCCAGATGCAATAGGAAGTAAGGCCATTTGAGTCTCGGTAAATTGAAAATAATACTCCATAAAATAGGTAGTAAAAACGGTGCCAACACCTATACCTATATACAGCACCATTGTGTAAAGAATAATAGTTCTATAAGATTTCATTCTAAACATCATTGCCACTTCTTTAAAAAAGGTTTTCAGGTTAAATTTTATCTGATTTTCAGCTGCTTTCGGAAGTAAGGGAATCACTTTTCTTGTTCCTAAAGCACTAACAATAATAGATAGTATGATTAAAAACCCACAGAACATTGCAAACTTTGGGTAAGTTTCTGGGTTCATCAAACCTCTTGAGTATTTTTCCGACGGTACAAAAAACACTACAAACCCAATAATAATTATTAAAGTTGACATTAAGGCGACAAACATAACTCGATAGCTTGTTATCGAGGTTCGTTCATTGTAATCTACAGATAATTCTGCACCAAGAGACATGCCTGGTACTTGAAATAATGTGAGTGATACCCTTACTAAGATTGTAAATGTGGTTAACCATAAAAATAAGCCTACTTGATCTAAATCAGAAGGTGGTGAAAATAATAAGTAAATAAAAACACCTAACGGTATTGCTGAAATTACCATAAACCCATGGCGTCTTCCCCATCTTTCTGATTTCCATCGGTCAGATAAAACGCCAACTAAAGGGTCTGAAATTGCATCAAAAAATAAAGCAATGATGGTTGCTAAACCTGTAAGACCTGCGCCTAAACCTAATACTTGACTAAAATAAAAGAATAAAAAAATTTGAAAGAGCCCGTCCTTTATTCCTTGTGCTGAAAAACCAAATCCATAGAGTAATTTAATGCGTTTAGATAGTTTCATTAGTATTGATGTTTTTGTAAAACTAATATTTTAAATTGATTTATTTATATTTTTAGTATTAAATATACAAATAATTGTTTCTTTATTAACATAAGAGTTATTATATTTGTAAATATAACACTATGAATACAACTAAAAAAAAGATTATTCTTGCGACTATAAAGCTTTTTAATAAAAGCGGAATTGCCAACGTCATAAATCAAGATATCGCAAAATCAGCGTCCATTAGTTTAAGTAATTTTAATTACCATTTTGCGACAAAGCAAGATTTAGTTTTTGCAGTTTGTGAGTATATGGTCATTAATCTAGACAAAAGAATGTCTGAAACCAGTGTCTTAATTAATAAAGGAAGAATGGCGCTTGAAATACCCAGAATATATTTAGAATTTGAAAAAGAATTTATGTTCTTTTATTTAGATACCTACAATATTTTACAATCGTATCCAATATTAAAAAATGAAATGCAGAAGCAAATAAACCAGTCCATGCAAATCATTAAAAACTTAAACTACCTCTCTATAGGCATGGGGTACTTTAAGCCTGAGCCAGAAGATTTTCCTGGTCTTTATGATAAATTAGTTGAACAAATATGGGTAAATAGTCATTTTTGGTTTGCACAAAACAAAATTAGAGGCTCCGAAAATTATTCAATAATAGAGGGTTTGGAAATGAGTTATGCATTGATTTTCCCTCATTTAACAGAAAGAGGAAAAATGCGATATAAAGAATATATGATTAATATAAAGGGAGAAATATCAAACTAAAGAATCAGTAAATAGTATTAGCACAAAGGCCACATGGATTGCCTAAATCATTAAGGAAGGCAATAAAGTTTTAGTTTCTGCAGCGGCTGGCACTGGTGAGAGTTTGGTTGGTCAGATTGCTAAACTAAAAGGGTGCAGAGTCGTTAGAATAAAAAGAGGAAAGGACAAATGCGATTACTCGGTGAACAACCTTGGTTTTGAAAGTTTCAGAATAAATAATACTAATTAAAATATAAACTAAATGAAAGATGCAGTAATTGTTTCAACAGCAAGAACACCTATTGGTAAGGCTTACCGAGGGGTCTATAATAACACAACAGCACCAACTTTAGGAGGTTTTGCTATTCGTGAAGCTGTAAAAAGAGCGGGAATTGACCCAGAACAAGTTGATGATGTCATTATGGGCTGTGCTATGCAACAAGGTACTTCTGGACAAAATATCGGAAGATTGGCAGCATTGGCTGGCGGATTACCTGTAACAGTTAGTGGAATGACTATAGATAGACAATGTTCGTCTGGAATGATGGCCATTGCAACAGCTGCAAAACAAATTATTGCTGACGGTCATAATATTGTTATTGGTGGTGGATTAGAATCTATTAGTTTGGTGCAAAATGAAAAAGCCAACTTTTACAGAGCTGTGGATAAAGCCTTAGTGGCTCAGCACAAAAATGTTTATATGACAATGCTTCAAACTGCAGAGATCGTTGCTAAGCGTTATGGCATATCAAGAGAACAACAAGATGAATATAGTTACCAAAGCCAAATGCGAACTGCTGCTGCTCAAGAAGCTGGTAAATTCGACCAAGAAATTATTGCAACCACAACCAATATGGGTGTAATGAATAAGGAAACTAAAGAAATTACATACCACGATGTTACTTTATCCAAAGATGAAGGAAACAGGCCTACAACAAACATGGATGGCCTTTCTGGGTTAAGAACGGTTATTGATGGTGGCGTGATTACAGCTGGAAATGCCAGTCAATTATCAGACGGTGCTTCAGCATGCATTTTAATGGAAAGTTCTTTAGCGGCTAAACAAAATATAACACCTTTAGGAATTTATAGAGGGATAGCTGTTGCTGGCTGTGAGCCAGATGAAATGGGTATTGGTCCAATTTTCGCAATCCCAAAGTTATTAAAACAACATGGTTTAACAATTAATGATATCGGGCTTTGGGAACTCAATGAGGCTTTTGCCGTGCAAGTTTTATACTGCAGAGAGAGATTAGGTATAGATGACAATCTATTAAATGTAAATGGAGGAGCTATTTCTATTGGACACCCATACGGAATGAGCGGATCTAGAATGGTTGCGCATGCTTTAATTGAAGGAAAACGCAGGGGTGCTAGATATGTAGTAAGTACAATGTGTGTTGGTGGTGGAATGGGTGCTGCTGGATTATTTGAAGTTATCTAATAAAAATAAATAGTAATTTTGAGGTTTACACAAGGGTAGGGCTTTTCTTGATAATCTTTTTTGAGGAAAACGACTTTAAAAAAGGATTTTTATTGCAAATCCTAACGAAGGCAGGCTGCAGTTTAAAGCAGTCAAGCCGCTTTCAATTTGAGTACTTTAAAATAAATATCTAGAAAATGAGTAAAGCATCATTTATTAAAGAACTATCGTTGCCAGTAATTGCAGCACCAATGTTTTTAATTTCAGGACCTCAATTGGTAATAGAGTGCTGCAAGAACGGAATTATTGGTACATTTCCCGCTTTAAATCAAAGAACATCAGAAGGCTTTGAGGAATGGCTTATCGAAATAAAAACAGTACTTTTTGCTTTTGAAAAAGAAACAGGGAAAAAAGCAGCACCTTTTGGTGTTAATATAATTGTACATCATTCTAACCCAAGAGTAGAAGCAGATTTAGCACTATGTGTTAAGCACAAAGTTCCTTTAATCATTACCTCTCTTGGCGCTGTCTCAGAATTGGTAGAAACAGTCCATAATTATGGGGGTTTGGTGTTTCATGACGTCATTAAAAAGCGTCATGCAGAAAAAGCAGCAGAAGCCGGAGTAGATGGTTTAATATTAGTAGCAGCTGGGGCAGGTGGCCATGCAGGAACTATCAATCCGATGCCATTGGTGTCAGAAATAAAAAAATTCTTCAAAAAAACCATATTACTAGCTGGATGTATTAGTACCGGAAGAGACATCGCTTCTGCCATGCAAATGGGAGCTGATTTAGCCTATATGGGGACCCGTTTTATAAATACTGAAGAAAGCAAAGCACCAAAAGCCTATCGGGATATGATTATTGATTGTGGTGCTAATGATATTGTTTATACAGCAGCAGTTTCTGGAGTTTCTGCAAACTTTTTAGCACCCAGTCTAAATGCTATAGGTATTACGGAAGACATGTTAGCCAGAAAAGAAAAAGTAGATTTTAAAGAAGAGTTAACGGCTAACAAAGACGAGGCTAAAGCTTGGGCAACCATTTGGTCGGCAGGTCAAGGTGTTGCTACTATTTCAAATTCACCAAGTGTAATGGATTTAGTATCTGATTTAAAAATGGAATTCAAAGCTGCAATTATAGAACAGTATAAACTTTTGGAAAATTATAAATAAATTCATAACTAAAACTTTAAATCTTATTTTGAGATGAAAATACTTGTATGCATTAGCAATGTCCCAGGAACTACTTCTAAGATTAACTTTATAGAAAATGACACAAAATTTGACTCTTCAGAAGTGTAATTTGTAATCCATCTAAATGATGAATTTGAACTTACAAAGGCCATTTGGCTTAAAAAGGTTGTAAGACCCTCTCTTGTTTTTTATGGATGAAGAAACACCAGTTTTTGAAACATTAAAATTAAAAGGACCACTATTGTATCTTCCAATAAATTGAAAATTACCGTTTTGAAACCCCATTCGGGCACCCTTAAATAGACGTTTATGCAAACGGATACCATGTTTTGTATTTAGGGTTGTTCCAACCCCATCTTTCTTAAATGTTTTAGTTACAGCAACGCCACCGGTTCTGGAAACGCGAATATTCTTTCCGATATATTCTAATCTTTTTTGTGGTTTTTTATGTTCTTCTGAATTCCGATTCGACATTGAATACATTTAATGAATTAATATAATATGATTCAGCTCCTTTAGATCCATTGCGCCCTAAAGAAAAGGTGAAATTTGGATCTTGTTTATTATAATTATTAAGCCAATAATATACTGCTTTTTTACTCCTGTCTTTGACGGCACTCATTATAAACGAGCGCGAGCGGTGGCAACTTTTAGATTTGAGATATTAGGAAACTATTTTTTTAATGACAACTTTATAGCTTTTATTAGTTCTTCTTTTGTTTTTTCGAAATCTAATTTTAAACCCTGTTAGCATTTAATTAACGCTTAATCCCTAAACCATAGGCATATCTTCTTCCTTCAATTCTGCTATTTCTAAACTTCTTTAACACCTATTGTTATTGTGTAAGTATTTGATGCAGAGTGCATATTTTTGAGTTGTAGGAGTTGTGTTTTATGAAATCAATTGTTTTCCGTTTTATAGATATTGATTTATATAAGATGACTTTTTATTATATTTGATTAAACTAATTTAATTATGAAATACTCTTTAAAAAAAATTGCATTAATAACTGAAATAATTGGAGGAATTGCTTTATTTATATCACTAATTTTTGTTGGTGTTCAGTTTAGAGAAAATACGATAGCAACAAAGTCTGCTACTGCAAATGCTGCAAATGCTATAACTGTTTCTTGGTATACTGAAACCGGTAATAGTGCACAATCAAGCCAACTTCTATGGGATTATATAAAGGATCCAAAAAGTATAACAACAAGTGCTGAAAAATTTCAAGCTACTATATTAATGCACGGCTTAATATTGTCGTTTCAAAACAATTACTATTTATCAAATGAGGGTACTCTTGACCAGAATGTTCAAGAATCTCTTACTGCTTCTATAAGTGCCATAAAAAACCAACCAGGTTGGAAGGAATATTGGGAGAACAGAAAATCTCATTTCTTTGTGGAATTTAGAGATTATATGAATTCAATTTTGACGTCAGATTCCGACGTAGATGAAGGTATTTATGATACCTTAAAAGGAAATTAAAGAATAACTAAAAAACAACAATCTATAAATTTATTGCTTACTTACTAAACCATAGGCATATCTTCTTCTTTATTATTTACTTCTTAAAAATACTAACTACAAGAAATATTCCCCAGTTTAGTCCCCGAGCGGTTTTTGAGGTTGCGAAAAAATAGTGGAATTTTACCCTGTAAATACTTAAAAAAACAATAAGTTACAGGCTTATAAAAACGAAAAAAGCATCTCATAAATGAGATGCTTTTTGCGGTCTGGACGGGACTCGAACCCGCGACCCCCTGCGTGACAGGCAGGTATTCTAACCAACTGAAC
>Ga0209712_10002385_pt1 | contig 15473 bp, 8 predicted proteins | sample ArcOceMetagenome_FD_187443 | JGI IMG/M metagenome (GOLD analysis project Ga0209712, IMG submission 187443) | Marine eukaryotic phytoplankton communities from Arctic Ocean - Arctic Ocean - Greenland ARC118M Metagenome (SPAdes) (version 2) | ecosystem: Environmental > Aquatic > Marine > Oceanic...
TATCCACAAAATAATATAGATAAAACCATTTCCATTTTTCTGCACCCGACGCAAGCATCGGGGAATTCTTTTTATTAACTAAAGTGCGTAACATCGGTTACTAAACTTATTTTACCGCTAAGTTTTAGGGTAAGATTACCTATAGTTAATCTTGAACGATTACTTAAAGTACTGGGACACCATAATTGATACATTATGGCGGTATTTATTGAAAGCCCCATAGAAGTCTCTTGCTTGAAAATCTAAACAAATCAAAGATGTAGGTTTACTAGCAATATCACCATAAAATAGGATAACTGCGTTCATTGTTAAAGATTCTATCCCTGATATAAAACCATAAAGCTGCTAAATATTAAATGGGAATCCATCGCCAACAATTATATTTTCAACTTGCATTCCATTTAGTATTTCTAAGTGAACTTCACCTGAATAAGGTGTGCTTATCCCGTCATCAATGATCGTTGCTTCCGCCCATGTTCTTGCAAGGTGACTACAGACTAATTTTTTTTATACTATTTCCCAATCTTATCTTATCGAAGTTTCTTTAGCCTAAAAAATGAATCCAATAACTTTACTAAAACAAACCTAATACTACCCTCCAAATAATAACAAGACGCAATATTGAAAAGCAATAATTCAAGAAATTTATTATTTATAATAAAATGAGTTGCCACGAGTAAGTTACAACTGCCAATTTATTTCTATTTTCGTTCTTTTCTACCAAATAAATATTCCGAAGATGAGTTTGCATGAATTACCAAAAAAGGGTTGGAAAGGAATTGTTTCGCATTGGCGATCAGATTTCTTAGCAGCGATTAGTGTTTCCTTAGTTGCTTTGCCATTAGGGTTAGGGGTGGCTGCCGCTTCAGGTGCTCCACCTATTGCGGGATTAATTTCAGCAATAATTGGTGGTATCGTTGCTACCCCGTTTAGAGGAAGTCACCTTGCTATCAATGGTCCCGCTGCAGGTCTTATTGCAGTGATTCTTTCCGCTAGCTATTCTCTGAATGATGGGTCAGGCCAAACACTCAATTATGTTTTGGCAGCCATATCCATCGCAGGAATAATCCAAGTCCTGTTGGGATTATTAAAACTAGGTCGAATAGCAGAGATCATACCATCCTCTGTGATCCAAGGTATTATGGTAGCCATCGGTATCATAATATTCTCTACACAGATTCATGTAGCGATGGGTACACATCCTGTTGGAAAAAACACGATAGATTTATTGAAAGAAATATATACCCAAATTCCGAATATCCATCCTGTGATATTAGGAATCTCTCTCATCGGGATTATTCTTTTGGTAATTATCCCTAAAATACAATCCAGACTGCTGCACTATTTCCCAGCTTCTCTTTGGGTATTGGTTGTTGCAGTCATTGCTGCTTATGCGTTCAATTTCTTTGAACCTCACACCATCATTATTTCTGGAAGAAGCTATGAGATTGGGCCTCAACAATTAATCACGATTCCAGATGATTTGAGGGACGCTATCATGTTTCCCAATTTTAGTAGAATAGGTGATTATAGATTTTGGTTAGCGGTTTTATCTATTTCTTTAATCGCTTCCATTCAGACTTTGGCCATGGCTAAAGCTGTCGACAAACTAGATCCTTACAAACGAAAGTCTAATTTGAATAAGGATCTAATCGGAGTAGGATTGGCAACTGCTATATCTGGTGCTATTGGTGGACTACCTATCATTACGGTTATCGTACGAAGCACGGTTAACGTAAACAATAATGCCAAAACCAAATGGTCTAATTTTTATCATAGTATCCTAATTGTTATTTTCCTTTTTCTTCTTGCTCCTGTGATACAAAAAATCCCGCTTGCAGCTTTGGCTTCGATCCTAGTATATATTGGATTTAGATTAGCCTCTCCTTCCGTATTTAAGAAAATCTATGAGACAGGATTAGAGCAACTTATTTTCATGGTAGTGACCATTGCGATAACACTATATTCCGATTTATTATGGGGAATACTTGGTGGAAGTCTATTTACCTTACTAGTACATGTATTATTATCAAGAATGCCTATTGGAGAATTTTTCAAGCAAATCTTCTCGAATAATACGAATGTATTGATCACAAAAGAAGGCAATTACAAATTGGATGTAGAAGGTATTGCTAGTTTCTTAACCATACCACGTATAGGAAAACTGACAAGTAACATTCCTGCAGGTGCAAATGTTATTATAGATCTATCTAAAACAAGACTTGTCGGTATGACTTTTATGGAGTACCTCGTGGATTACTTAAAAATGCATAAGGATACAGGAGGAAATGTAATCATAACTGGATTGGATTCACATGTTTCGTCTGTTAGCCACAATCGGGCTTTGAAAATTTCCTTAAACAATTCTCCTATAAAATTATCACCTAGGCAAATCAGGCTACAAAATTTGGCGAATGAAAAAAATTACCAATTCACCACTCAAGTTGATTGGAATACTTCTTACTTGAGGAATTTTCATTTTTTTGAGATTAAACCTATCGAACGCAAATCAAATTGTATAACCGGAACATTCGAAAAACTAAATGTAACCTGGGAAATTGCGGATGTAACTTTTAGCGAAGGTGCGGCTTTTACTGCTGAAGTTTTTAATGCGACAGTAATGGTTTTAAAATTGAATAAAGAAATACCAATATTCTCCATGGAAAAAGAAGGAGTATTTGATAAAATATTTGACCGCGTATTGGCTTTTACAGGATACCAAGATATTGACTTTGATATGTATTCAGATTTCTCTAATAAATTTCTACTCTTGGGAAATAATGAGCAGAAAATTCGAGCATTTTTTACAGAAGAAATCATTCGCTTCTTTGAAGACCATCAGATCTATCACTTGGAAAGTAATGGAGAAGCTTTAGTGATTTTTGACAAAATTAAATTAGCAAGGACAGATGAGACTATCGCATTTATAGATTATGGAGAACAACTTGCTAAGCTCTTATGTGCGAGCGATACCAAATAGTTAAGCCTAACCGCTCGCTCGCTTACAATGTCATTTATTGAAATTGTGATCGCGCCTTGGCTCTGCAAGGTGACTAGGATTATGCTATTTTTGATATCTGATTCAAGGTATATACATTTTGGGTGAACATCTATTTATACTGTATCTAAGCTTATACATTGGTTACGAGGTGATGGAAAATTAGTAGCCGAAAAAAGAAAGCATTAACTTAATTTTTCATCCTTAAAATAGAAATTCATTGATAGTAAACATAAAATATATTAATAGCATTGGTCATTTATTTTTAATGACTACGAGTTGGTTATGCCTGATAGGATGTTATATTCCAACTTCACCTGATGTTGCACAAGACCAAGTTTCCTCAGAATTAAAAGCAGACGAAGTACTCATAGAATATATTGCTCACTCCAATTTTCTACTACATCATGGAGATCATAGATCATACTTTATTATTAGATCCCTTTGCGGATAGTGTTTGGATAGGATATAAATTTTCCCGAGAGATCAAAGCCGATGCAATTTTTAGTACACATCCCCATTATGATCATGGCGGTGGATTGTTCCGAAATCTTAAACCTTACTGGGAAGGAAAAATTCCTTTTTATCAAGATCCAGAACAACAGTCCATTGGTTCTTTTAAAATGGAAGGAATCAAGGGCAGACATTGTGATCCTTACGGGAAAGAGTTTGGCAAAAAAAACACGATTTGGATTTTTGAAGTAGCAGGATTGCGAATCGCTCATTGGGGAGATAATGCTCCGATCAACGACACTATTGCCAAAGCCTTAACTGATATTGATATACATATGGTATCAATCGACTACACTTATCACATATTAAAATCGGACGAATTGAAAGAAGTATTAACTACCATTAATCCAGCTATCATTATCCCAATGCATTATAAAATAGCGGATTTGGAAAAAAGACCAGGTTTACCAAAAAACCTAGGAACGATTGAAAATTATATGAAAGATAAAAGAATGCAATCCAGTTAAAAGGAAACAAATATATCTTGAGCAAAAAATTATTACCAGAAAATCCGCAATTTCTAGTGTTTCAACATTCCCCCAAAATTAAGGAATGATCATCTAATTTTAACTTCAGCTGATAACCCTTACTCACTCTTCTCTACCAGCTTAAATTGAAAGCAAAACTACTTGTGCTAATGTTTTTTTTCGCATACGCAAAAAGGTTAATAAATTCGTCCGACCTATTCAAAAAAAGAAATCCTCCCCTACCTCCACTCCATCAGGTGCTCGTTAAATGTTAAGCATTTAACGAGCACCGATTTTCTATTATTCAAAAACCTACTGTCAATCATAAAAGAGAGCCAATTCCTAAAGTTGCAGATAAGTATTAAGTGTTCTGCTTATCCAGCTGCTAGGCTAAAGCTATCAAAAAAAGCAGCAATGCTAATAGTTATATTAATCCGATTAATAGAGAGAAGACTAATCCCCATTTGGCAATTTTTCTTTCTTTTTTATATTTTTTCGGATCATGTTTAGTCTTTTCAAAACTGACAAAGAAAGGATATCTCCAAATATCGCGACACACCTTGCAACTTATAAAAAAAAAACTAAGATCAATGATACTACAGCAACTAAGTAAGTGCTCACAATAAAGTATAGTTTTTGATGAGGCTTTTTTTTGCTTAATCGAAGAACAAAAAGCGGAGCTACCCCTGAGGGTAGTGAGTATTTTTGTGATGAAGAGTAAGCGAAAAAGAGACCATCATAAAACTATACTTTATTGTGAGCAGTTACTTATCAGCATTAAAAAAGAAATAATTCCTAAAATTAGTAAAGTATTAGCCTTTTCATTGATTGAGCTTTGATCAATCTTCTTTTGTAGTTTTTTAAATTTCTTGAGCATAAACTTTTCCTTCCATCTTTTAAATAAACCTTTCTTTTTAGCTTGTTTATGTTTTTTGACAATGGTAGTTTTTTTATCAGCATCAGGTTTATAATCAATTACAGCATTAGATCGTACAGAAAAAATAAGCATAAATAAGAATAGTAGAAATAAGGATTTGTTAAGAACTTTCATAATTAAATCTCTTTAGATAATTTGTAATAGTATTGTTATTTACTACCTCAGTTGTAGTATTTAACAATTATAACTATTCATCTTTCATTTTATAATAATTTACATCAATCTAAGAAGTGTCCATTGTCTTTATCTTTTGGATGATTTTTTTGAGAAATGTTTTTTTTATTCCAATGCAATAAACCCAATGATTTAATTATATGATTTTTTAAAGCTACCTTAAACTTTGATTATCAAACATTCAAAACACAAGACTATGAAACACCTCCTCATCATCGAAGACAATGAACATATTCGAGAAAATTTACGAGAGATTTTAGAGTTGGAAGCATACCACGTTACTTCTGCTTCGAATGGAAAAAGCGGTATTGAAAAAGCACTTCAAGTAAAACCCGATTGTATATTATGTGATATTTCTATGCCTATAAAAACAGGTTATGAAGTTTTTAAAACTTTGAAGCCATTCCTCCAATCCAATAATATTCCTTTTATTCTTTTGACCGCAAGTGCTCAAAAAAACGAAATTGCTGAAGGGAAAATGATAGGTGTTGATGATTATATTACAAAGCCTTTTCAGACTGAAAAATTATTAAAGACAATTGAAAAATTATTAAATAAGTAATGGCAACTATCCAGCCTGAGAGTCATCCAAAATGATATTACCCCTAGAGAAGTGAAAATTAAAAATTAAATAACGGTCAGTTGCGAAGTAACTTCAACTGGCATATTATCTTCATTCCAAAAAACTATGGAATGTATTCCAGAAAATACTCCCTCAGGATCGATGAATTAAACTCTTAGAAGCACACTTAAGCATGCTAAGTATATTGGTAGCGTTCATTATTATTTTCTACTCCTTAATAAAAAATGCTAATTCCGATACAAGTACTTTTCCCTGCACTTCCCCCAACCATCCTTTTTTATCTGTAAATTTATCAGTAACCTCTTTCCATAAAAAAGAGTTGTCCAAAAATTATTAATTTCATTTTAAAGCTTTTTTTAATAACCACTAACAAATTATATGCATATATTAATCTGGGGGAAACCACTTTAACAATTAAGCCCCTTTAAAAAATTAGCTCTTTTTAGTTATAGCCCTGAATAAAATACTAATAATTGCACCATTACAAACAAAAGAAGAATCAAAACGACTAGATGCATTACACCGTTTGGATATTCTTGATAGTTTGCCAGAAAAATATTTTGATGTCATTACCAAAATAGCAGCTGAAATTTGCCAAACGCCTATCTCTTTAATTAACTTACTTGATGATGATAGGCGATGGTTTAAATCAAAAAGAGGATTAGACATATCAGAAACTCATAGGGATTTATCATTCTAAGGGCATGCAATATTGACTCCTGAAGCTCCTCTAATCGTCCAAGATACTAAGAAAGATGAACGTTTTTTTGACAACCCACTTGTAACAGGTGCCCCTCATTACATATTTAATATAGTCATCCATTTGGTTACTCGACAAGGGGATGGATTAGGAACATTATGTGTAATCGACAATCATCAACGAAATTTCACAGAAGGGCAATTAGAAACATGAAAAGCTTTACCCAACCAAGTAAATCAATTATTGGAGTTAAGACTAAGTGTTCAACTATTAGAAAAAAGTAAAAAAAATTAGAGCACTCCTATAAAAAATTTCCGACACGCTCCCGTAGCTATCGGATTTTAACCCACCGAAAAAAAACTACCGCAATATGATCTGGTGCTAAAATTTAAACCTAATGCTGATAATAACGATACCATAAAAAATTACAAAAAGCTGCGTAAAATTACTTTATTTAAAAAAAAACTATTCCCGCTGCCCAACACAAGCTATGCCTAAAAAATAAAAAGAAAACTGCTCACACTAATAGAATATCAACACATAGTAAGATTAAAAGACACTATCTATTACAAAAAACATATAATAAAGAGTTTCGCAAAACAAAGAAAGAGAAAGGCTTTGAGCGAGTTGAAATATAACAATACATTTACAAAATATAGAAGTCGCTAATTTTAACGCTAGCAGCTTCTTGTTTTACTTGCAGATTGACGAATAAAGTCCACTTCCACTTCGTATTATTCACACAGGTAACGAGCTTAGTTTTTTTTTAGCTAGAATTGTATCGCATAACAGAGGAGAAACGTTCAACTTCCGTAAAATATCCTAATGAAATTTTCTTTTCTAGGGTATTAACTTTTATCTTAACCTTTCTGAAAAATTTTACTCGATCAAAAATTAGAAAATACCCAATGATTAAAGTAGCTTTAATTGAAGACAACATTAATTTAAGAGAAAGATTGAAAAATTTGATGAGTCAATCTGAGCACCTAGATTGTTTACTTGCCATAGAAAGTGTCGAAAAATTTTTAAGATATTATGACAAAACCGCTGAGCTGGATATTCTATTATTAGATATTGGCCTCCCAGGAATGTCAGGCATTAAAGGGATTCCACATATTCATAAGATAGCACCCGATTTAAATATTGTAATTTTGACCGTTCATCAAGATCCAGACAAAATTTTTAATTCTATTTGTGCCGGTGCAGTAGGTTATTTGCTGAAAGACTTGAGCTTTAGTGAATTGGAAAGTCATATTATTTCAGTAAAAGAAGAAGGAGGTTCTGTCCTATCTCCAAAAATTGCAAGAAGGGTTCTACGTCATTTTCAAAGTGGAAATAAAACTATAAAAGACAAGACTGAATTATCTAAAAAAGAAGTTCAAATAGTTCGTTTCTTGGTAGATGGATTATCCTACCAGAAAGTAGCTGATGAGATTGGTGTTTCCATTGATGGAGTTCGCTATCACATAAAAAATATTTATAAAAAACTACAAGTAAGTTCTAAAGCTCAAATTGTCAAGAAATATTTAAAAGGTGATATTGATTTTGACTTTGATGGAAATCCTTAATTCATGAATAAACAACACTCCTTTTCTATTAAATTTCTTCCCTTTTTTTATCCATTTCCAGTATTAGACAAGCAGATTCATCTAAACTTACAGAAATACTAACTACCGAAAATGGCTTATCTCACAATTATATCACTTGCATTTATAGAAATCAGATGGGTAAATTATTGATTGGAACTCAAGATGGGTAGATGCTCTATGAGTGCGTAGGAATTTGAATGATTCATTGAGTCAGCCAAGATTAAATCATAACCATAAAATCAATTTGACCTTATCATGATTATGAAAAAAGTCAAAACAAAATCTTACAAAAAAAGCAACCTTCCCTTCCGAAGAAAGAAAGGCTACGAACTAACACACGCCCTTATTGTTAGCTTATTATTTTGGTAAAGTTTGTTTCGAAAAAGCAACCTTCCTTCCCGAAGAAAGAAAGGCTACGGACTAACACACGCTCTATAATCTTAATTTTCTTATTTGGAATAAAGTCTTTTCTCTGTCTGGATAATAATTCAAATTTAAAGGTGTTTTTTTGATATTGGGTCTAATCTGATTTTGGGAAAATCATGAGAAAAAAATTAGCACCATTACAAAAATATAGCATTTTTCTGGAAAAACCATAAAACTACATCGGTGTAGAATTTATAAATATTATGGGTGAAAAAATAAATTTATTTTTCAAAACTCATAAGTAACTGGCTATCAGTACATTATGGTTATGAATCTAAAAACATTGAATTACTTTCATGTGTTCATAAGGAAAGAGAAAGAAAAAATAAAAAACTACATTAAGATGTAGCGTAATATTGGTCTAACCACCAATAAACTGGGCACGGGTTAAAAAACGAATGTTAATATTATTAATGCCGTAAGTTGCCTTGGTTTTTTTCCATTACATTGAATAAATCGATTCCATATTCTATCCCTCTAAATGGCTTATGATTATTTTAACCGTTGCATTATAAAAGCAACTTAATACTCCTTACTATTTAACTTATATATTAATTATCGTTCTCTTTCTCTATTAATAAGTTATTACACTTACCCCCAAAATTAGAACCAGCAGTTAATATTAAAATCACCACATAACCATGTAGTTTTTATATTGAATTAAAATTTAACAAAAAATATTTTTTCCATATTAAACATGCTCTAATGTCAAATTTTGGAGTAAAAAAATATTAAACTTTTAATCTCACCATTAAAACCGTTGGTGCATTCGCCATTTTTTTTCGCCCTAAAGGATCAGAAACCGGATTCCTCATTATAAGTTATTTTTTTAAAACATCTTTTAGTAACCCCGATACAAGCATTGGAGAATTCTTTAGATTAAAATGAACACTATGCTATTAACACAAAATCTTTCGTGAGTTTTTCTTTTGATTACACTTGTACTTGCATTCAAGTGTCTTCTGACCCAAAAGACACTTAAAGACTTTAGAAATAATATAGCCTTACCTCGCTCACTAGGAAAGAAAAGATTTAGAGTCATACAAGATTTAAGTGATGAATTAAGTAATGCCCTTAATAATATTAGAATTATCACAAAAGAAAGTAAAGGAATTTCGCTTGAAAAAAACTCTACAAAATTTAGAACATATACAAATAATACGTGATGACAATATCGAGCATATGGATGACATCATGTATGCAGTAAAAGGTAGAGAATGTACGATGGAAGATTTAGTTTCTAAATTAGAAGATTATCTTGATGATGTTTTGCGAATAAAAGGGATAGAAGTAAATGTAAAAAAAGAAGAATTACCAATGAATAGAAGACTTGGTTTTAAAAGTCGAAGAACCTACCTTTTATTTTTTAAGGAGGCCATAAAATTTATTATTAAAAATACTCATCCTTCAAAAGTTAAAATATTGCTTGTATATAAACCTAACCATTTTGAGTTTTGGCTAAATAACCAATTTTCAAAAAAAATTAGATCCTCAAAATGGTCTAAGTGCTAGTATCGTAAGAATGCACCAAATAGCTAATAACATAGAAGGACGTACTGTATTAAGAGGTGGAGAAGGAATCTATGAAATTGGATTAATTATAAAAAAGTAATAATTATTACAAGATTTTTTTATCCCATCTACTTCCCCATCCCTGCTCTCCCAATGTTATTAAGTTAAGGTTTTTTTGAATATATCCAATATCGAACAAGGAATGTCTAATCTCCAACATCAGAAAATCGCCTCAGCGATTTCTGGAAGATTAAAAGCATTTTTTCATCAAGACGAATAAACCTTTACCGCTGGTGCTGAGCAATACTTACTAATGTCCATCGCTCAGACCAAGCACAATAGTTTCTTAAACCTTTTAAAAATTTAGGAAACAATCCAGACTAATATTTTTAATTGATTCTTCTATTAAAGCTCCCAATCAAGCAAGGCCTCATTTTTCAAACTTTAGATCAACCCCTTAGCAGATACCTCAACAATCAGTAATTAAAATGAGAACATTTAAAACAAAAAACTGAGTACCAAAATAATTTAGTACTCAGTCAATTTTATTATTTAATCCTGTATCACTAAGTTCCTGAACAGCATTAATCATCAAATCAATACAGTGAACTAACGACGAATGGCCGAGTTATCATTTTTTGATTAGCTACTTTTACCGTAATTAAATACAGTCCGTTGACAAAATTTTCTAGCTCGATGCGATGTAAAATTTCTTGACTGTATTCCAATTTTTTTTCTACTCTCAATACGCCTTGAGCATCAAAGATTTGGATTTGAATATCTTTTCCCAAAAATGGTTTTAAGTTGACAAATAAATGTTCAGTTGTAGGATTAGGGAAAATAGTAAACACTTTCAAGTTCAAATCAAACACTACTTCATGTATTTCAGAATATCCTTCAAATCCATTTTTATCTATTTTGAGCAACCGATAAAATGTTTTTCCAGCACTAGGTATTTGATCTGTCTTTTGATAAAAATGAAAACCAAATTCATCAGTTTTACTTGCGACCTCGATAATACTTACAAAGTTTTCTCCGTCCGTTGATTTTTCAATCACAAAAAGATCATTAATATTTTCGGTATTCGTTGCCCAGGTCAATTGGACTTCATGGTTGATAGCAACGGCATTAAATTCTAATACATCCAATTGCGAAAATGAAGTAGAAGGATTATTAAGCCCCATTCCTGTTGGTGGAAAACAACCCATTATTTCAACTTCCGCCAAAGCTAAAAAGCCTTGTCCTTTGAGTTGAATACGAAGATAACGTCCGATCCGATTGACGGGTACAGAGGAAGGAAGCCCCGCTTCTTCTTCTTGTAATTCACTAAAAACATTTGCTTGATCCAAAGTAGAACTAAGATCATCAGACACAAATGGTACATCAGAAATAAATACATAGTAATTTTTCAGAATGTCAGTACAGCAATCCGTTCGATTCCAAATTCTCACTTCGTCAATATTTGCAATTTCGCCCAAATCAATTTCCCACCAAACATTTACATTCCATTCGGTCAAACTCACAGATTGCCCAGAAGCCCAAAATCCACCTTCCGTATTTCCGTCAACTGCTCGGTCAGAAATTCCAGAAAATTGGGTACTAATTTGAGTTGTAAAACCGAGAGGTGCAATATTAGTTGAAGCAGAGCAATCTCCTGTCCCTCCACCACCGCCGCCAGTATTACCATTTTTACATCCAAAAACTTCTATTTCCGCCAAAGATAAAAAGCCTGATCCTCCTAGCTGAATTCGTACATATCGCCCCGTTCGATTAATCTCAACGGTGGAAGGAGTTGCTGCGATTCCATCTTGCAGGAAATCACCCACTCCATCTTGACTGATCGTCTCATCCAAGTTGGTAGAAGTAAATGGTACATCTGAAACAAGAACATGGTAATTAGCAAGAATACTTTGGCAACAATCGCTTCGATTCCAAATGTTGATTTCTTTAATTTCAGAAACCTCTCCCAAGTCTACTTCCCACCAAGCATTGTCAACCCAATTGGTCAGCGATGCAGAATTACTACCCCAGAAATTTCCATCCGTCTCTCCATCGACTGCTCTCGAAGCATCAGCATTGGACTGAGTACTTTCTTGCGTAGCAAGTTTATTGAGAGCCAAATTAGTTGGATTATCACAATTGCTATTTCCCCCACCCCCGCCAGGATCTGTATAAATTAAGGTAAGCGTATTGGAAGGAGCTTCATTTCCAGCTCCTTGATTGTCCACAAATTCAAATGAAGGAATCACTACGGTAATCGTACCTTCCGTAATTGGATTGACTGTAAAAGTATAATTACTTCCACTTCCCGAAAGGTCAGTAACCGTAGCATTGGAAAGTGAAATATCACTTAAAGTAAAACCAGTTATATTTTCAGAAATATCAGCGGTAACGACGAACGATGAACCAACATCCACAGCAGGGGTACTAATCGTAACGGTCGGAAGAGTATTGTTATTTCCGCCATCTCCTACTGTAATTATTACTCTATCCGAGAGTGTAAAATATTTTTTATCCACAGCTAATTGAGCTTCATCTCTACCTGAAAATTCTAGCTCATAAGTTCCATTGGAACTAAATGTAGCGGAAGTATTGTAATCATTAATATTGGAAAAACTGACGTTGCCTGGTCCAGATATTTTTTTCCAACCTAAAATAAAACTAGGATTATTACTTCCATTTTTTAGAATGGAAGCTGTAAGTCCAGCCGTAGTTCCAGATATGATTAAGTCATCTCCAGCATCTATCCAATAGCCTTGATCGTTGGAAGAATATGGAAATGGATGAGTGGTTAGGGTCGATGGAAATACCCTTCGGATAAAATCCTGACGTTTTACCCAGTACTCAAAAGGATGTGTATGTCCTAGTTCCAAAGAGTGCAATAGAATCTTTTTTCCGCTGGATTGATTAATGGTCGCAAAACCAGTTTCCGCGGGAGTCACTACATCTTCATAACTTAAATTAGCATACAATGGATTTCCATATCGACGAATATGGAACATCGCATCATAATAACGAGTCGCATCCACGGTCGCTTCTTCATGTGAAATCGTTCCAAAAGAACTACGAGAATTTTGAATAAAGTTAGGAAAACCACCTGCTCGGTTATATTTCAATCCTGCATTTTGACTCAACACCGGGTTACTCATAGCGAGTAATTTAACCCGACTATCCAAGCCTGAAACAATCGTAGCAAGTCCAGCACCTTGACTGACTCCAACTACACCTAAGTCTGTTCCATTGAACTCATTTCGTGTAAAGATAAAGTCGATAGCTCGAATACCACTCAAAATCGCCCAACGGTAATAACTGCTATCCTTATCTGCATAATTATCAGGCAAGTAAGCATCAGGGTCAACTTGATCTGCGGGAGCATTATGAATCACAATCGAAACTGCAATGACTCCCCCTTGCTCTGCCAAACCCACATTAGGAACGGCAAGATCAGCAATCGTTCCATAAGGCGGTAAATCTAAGATTGCGGGAAAAGGCCCGGGGCCATTTGGTATAACTATGTAGCCATACACTTTTCGATTATCGACATTATTTAATTTAATTCGATAAGAGGTCGAGTACGTATTACTTTGATAAAAAGTAACTACGGGATCAATCGGCACATCAGCGAGTAGTGATTTCTGTCCATTCCAAAATGCATCGAAATCTGCTGGTTCATCTACAAAGGGTTGAATCTCGAATGGTGAAAAAGCCGCAGCTGCGAGTGCTTGATTATTTCCTTGAGTTACCTCGCAAATTATGACTCCTGCTGCGCTAGAGGTGTAGGGGATCGTTTGGGTTTGATTTGGAGAAATATTCATACTGCCACTCGAAATGATGGAAGCAAAATTATCATACTTGAGTATCCAACTGACTTGACCTCCCGTGTTAGAGGTAACATTAAATGTCATAGATTCTCCCGAATTATACGTTGCGTTTTCTTTATTAGGCGTTACGTTAATTTGTCCAAAACTCGTACATCCTATCAAAGAAATAAGGAGAACGAAAATTATTCTTGAAAAACAAGTCTGTTGCATGGTGTTTACTTTAAAGAAAATAATAGCGGAAATTAGAATAAAAATTTAATCAAAAGTAAACAGCACCAGTAAGTTTACCAAAGGCATAAATGATTAATCCATTGGCAGAATGAAATTCTGAAGCTTAAATATTTACTCTTATTTTTTGAAAATAAATTAAAAAAAGATTGGGACTTTTATAAAGCAGCTCATAAGATACTTACTTCACTTATTCTTTCCAAAAAAAAAATTATTCCTTCCCCGAACCTACAATTATTTATGCAAAACTTTTGTTATTGGCAATTGTTATAATTTGCGTAAATACAGTTAAATGAAAATTCCTATGAAACTTATATCATTCCAGACCCAGTCAGCAGAATCTCCTTTACGCGTGTTTTTTAGCCTCGAAAAGCAATTTGAGTTTTTTGATAAATATGCCAATGACAAGAATCATCCGCTCCATCAGTCAAGCAAGATGGCTCAGGAAATTGCTAAGAAATTTCCTGAGCTGAAAGACGGAATTGAAGACATGAGTCAACTGTACAAATATGAAGAAGAGATAAAAATTCTATTTGCTCCGCTGTTTCCCGAAGCTCTGCAATTGAATGAAATCAAATCGCTAATTATCCCATTTAAGTATACGGCCTTTCATTTCACTCAACGTTTCCTAAACATATTGAACAATGCAGGATCAGATTTTAAAATGGACATCAATGGATTTGATAGTTCTAGACTTTATTTCTATGCCTGTTCCAGTATTTTAATGAAATATTATAACAGGGTTGTCGATTTAAGCAGACCAATGTATATTGATATTCCAGACCAAAATAAAGGCTTTACCCGTCATTACCGATTTTTGTTCAATGCCGACTTTATCGAAATTATCAAACCAGCTCAAACGCCAAAATTGACGGAAGAAGAGATTGACGAATTATTGCTTCGTGGGGAAGATATTGAATTTTGGAAATCTAAATTCCCTCCAAATAGTTATATCATCAAAGGCTTTGGCTTAATGAATCTATATGATGCAACCAATGATGTGATTCTCTCAAAAATCCGATCTATTTTTCTCCGCAATGACGATAATGTCTTTCAGGAATTTCAAGAGAATCTCGCCAATTTAATGGGCATCAAGGATTTGAAAGTAGGCTACTCTTTATATAATACCAAAACAGAACAATCATTAAGTGGTTTTTTCAATCGAGGTTCGAAAAGTATATTTTTGGATGAAAATGAAAAAGTAAATTATCAAAAAATGTTTTGCGATTACGTGAATACTAATGCTTTGCAAAAATCAGAAATCATTGCTATTTCAGATGTGGAAGGTTATGGGCAAATGTCTGGTAAAAATAATTTTTACAAAAAATTAAATAAGCATGGCATCAAAAGCCTTATCCTTGTTCCTTTAGAATTAAGTAATGGAAATATTCAACTCATTGAATTGGCTTCCACCAGAAAAAATGAACTTAACTTATTGAATGCCTCCAAGTTGGAAGACATTGTTCCCTTTGTAAAGATTGCATCGGAGCGATTTTATGAAGAAAGTCAAAATATATTAGAGAGT
>Ga0209712_10002390_pt1 | contig 15466 bp, 13 predicted proteins | sample ArcOceMetagenome_FD_187443 | JGI IMG/M metagenome (GOLD analysis project Ga0209712, IMG submission 187443) | Marine eukaryotic phytoplankton communities from Arctic Ocean - Arctic Ocean - Greenland ARC118M Metagenome (SPAdes) (version 2) | ecosystem: Environmental > Aquatic > Marine > Oceanic...
AATAACGGGCGCTTCAATGGGCATAGGAGAACATCTGGCAGATGTGTTTGCATCTGAAGGTGCAAATTTGCACCTAACTGCCCGCAGCACCACTAAACTTAAGGAGATCCAAACTCGTATCCAGAATGACCATCACGTTAAGGTCACCTGCCATCCTGCTGATTTAACCCAAAGTGGCGCTTGTGAAGCACTGTCGCAGAGCGTGGGTGATATTGATATTCTTGTCAATAATGCAGGCGCTATTCCAAGTGGGACTTTATGGGACGTCGATGAAGCAGCTTGGCGTAAAGGTTGGGATCTTAAAGTCATGGGGTACATTAACCTGTGCCGGTTGTTTTACCAAAAAATGCAGGCAGCGGGTAGCGGTGTCATTATTAACAACATTGGCAATGGCGGTGAAGTATATGATCCCAAATACATTGCCGGAACCACGGGTAATGCAAGCCTAATGGCCTTTACCCGCGCTCTTGGTGGTCACAGTTTAGACGACAATATCCGTGTTGTTGGGGTTAATCCTGGCCCGGTCAATACCGACCGCATTTACAATATGTTAAAAAAACGTGCAGCCAATGACTTAGGTGATGCGAGTAGATTTACCGAGTTGGAAGCAAACTACCCTTTGGGTCGACCGGCCCACAAGCATGAAGTATCAGATTTAATTGTTTTCCTGTCGTCTTTTCGGTCTGGTTATACCTCAGGGTCGATCTTTACCGTTGACGGGGGCATCACTTCACGGCGGTCCATCATTTGAAATCACTAACGGTTAATCATAATGGCGACGCCCCAATTGACAGCCCAAGTGACAGCCCAAAGCGCATTGGTATTTTGATTCCATCGTCAAATATTGTGCTCGAACCTTTGGCGGCGTCCATGTTCTCCAATATTGAGTCAACGGTACATTTTTCTAGGCTGCAAGTGATCGACGTGACATTAAGTCAAAATTCGTGTGCGCAGTTCACCATGCAGAAACAAATCGAAGCAGCAAAATTGCTCTGCGATGCGGGTGTAGACAGTCTTGTGTGGGGGGGGACATCGGCCAGCTGGCTGGGTACCGATCATGATGCAAGGTTTTGTGACTTACTTGAAACTGCCACCGGTGTTGCCTCTGGGAGTTGTATGCTTGAAATGAACCGTCTGTTTGACACATGCAAGGCTAAAACCTTTGGCTTAGTGACGCCCTACACGTCTGATGTTCAAAAACGTATCATTAAAAATTACACCTCCATGGGTTTTACCTGTCTGGCAGAGCAGCATTATGGTGGTGCGATTAGCAACGAATTTGCTGCTATTGAGGAGCCTCTGATTGCACAAATGGTGCGTGAAGTTGCTCAAAAAAAGCCTGATATTATCTTTATTATGTGCACCAATATGCGCGGAGCGAGGGTGTCTGAAACGCTTAGTGTTGAGCTGGGTATTCCTGTTTTCGACAGCGCAATAGTCACATTACAGGCCGGTCTCCGTTTGGCAGATAGCCTTGTGTGAGGAAAAATAAACAAAGGTGACAGTGGTTTAACTATTATGTTTGTTGCGCAAAAATATGTTGACCAATTGGTCTAGTTTTGGTAAAAAATAATCAACACTGGTGAATAATTATCAAAATATAGAGTAATGACCTTGTAGTAATTCACCAGCAATACAAGCTTGTTTGAGATGAGTGACCGCAGTCACATCGCAGGTATTGGCAAACTTTAATCATTGAGCCCTACGCTCTATATTGGTGCCAATACCGTTTACAGCGCACTGAGTATGGTGCGGCTAGGATCAGCGTATAGTCGTAATAAGTCCGTATAATATTGTTTTAATTGATATTTTTTAACTTGGCATGATAATCGCTATAACAGGTTTAGCAATTACCATAGCCAACTGAAACTCCAATAAGGTTGATGGTTACCACTATTCAACGATCCTAATTTTAAAGGGTATATGTGTATGACAATAATAAAATCTGGTTTAATTCAAATGAGCCTTAAAGGTGATACCAGCATGTCACCTGAAAAAATACGAGACTTAATGTTAGAGGCCCACCTACCTTTAATTGATAAAGCGGGCGAGGCAGGTGTACAAATACTTTGTTTTCAAGAAGTGTTTACCCAGCCGTATTTTTGCCCCAGTCAAGATAAACGTTGGTATGGCGCTGCTGAGCCTATTCCTAATGGTCACACCACTAATTTGATGTGCGAATATGCTAAAAAGTACCAGATGGTGATTATTGTACCCATTTATGAAGAAGCAATGCCTGGGGTCTACTACAACACCGCTGCAGTCATTGATGCCGATGGCACTTACCTTGGTAAATACCGTAAAACTCATATTCCTCATGTGGGTGGATTTTGGGAAAAGTTTTTCTTCAAACCGGGTGCTTCAAATTGGCCAGTGTTTGACACAGCCTATGGCAAAGTGGGTGTTTATATTTGCTATGACCGGCACTTTCCTGAGGGCTGGCGGGCCTTGGCCCTTAAGGGTGCAGAAATTATTTACAACCCTTCAGCCACAGTGGCGGGCATCTCAAAATATCTTTGGGAACTGGAACAACCCGCATCGGCGGCAGCCAATGGCGTTTTCATTGGGGCTATTAATCGAGTGGGGATTGAAGCACCGTGGAATATTGGTGAGTTTTATGGCTCCAGTTATTTTGTTAACCCCCGAGGCGAAATAGAAGCCCAAGCCAGTGCAACAGAAGATGAACTACTGATTCACGACCTTGACATGGATATGGTTAGAGAAGTGCGCGATGGTTGGCAGTTCTTTCGTGATCGCCGCCCAGAAACCTACACCCCACTTACTGACCTGAACTAAACAGCAGTCCAGCTTACATCTAATAATAACAAGGAGCGTTTACATTGAATTTAGCCAGCGCAAGCATCGGCACTAACCATGTTGTCGAGGTTAAACAGGTTTGTTTGGACTTCCCCACAAAGGATGGCGTTGTTAAAGCCTTGTCGAAAGTGGATCTAAACATCAAAGCGGGTGAGTTTGTGTCCTTTATTGGCCCGTCTGGGTGTGGCAAAACAACCCTCATGAGGGTGTTAGCCGATTTAGAAAAACCCACCAGTGGATCAGTGCTAGTCAATGGTATGTCACCTACTGAGGCGCGTAAACAAAGGGCTTATGGCTATGTGTTTCAAGCCCCAGCACTACTGCCTTGGCGCACGGTACAAGACAATGTGTTACTGCCCTTAGAAATCATGGGTTATAGCAAGGACCAGCGGCAACAATTGGCGCAGGAATACTTACAGTTAGTTAACTTATCTGGCTTCGAAGCCAAATACCCTTGGCAGCTTTCTGGAGGCATGCAACAGCGAGTCTCTATTGCCCGCGCACTGAGCGTGGAACCGCAGTTATTGTTTATGGATGAACCCTTTGGTGCGCTTGATGAGATCACTCGAGATCATCTTAACGACCAGTTACTGCGTTTATGGCAACAAACCCAAAAAACAGTCGTTTTTGTGACCCACTCGATACCAGAAGCGGTTTTTTTATCTAGCCGCATCGTGGTGATGTCGCCAAGACCCGGTCGCATCATCGACATTATCGATTGTAATTTGCCTGCCGACAGAACCTTGGACATCCGTGAGACTCCTGAATTTTTAGCCATTGCCCAGCGCGTGCGTGCTGGGTTAGCGGCAGGGCATAGTTATGACGACTAAAATGCGGCGTAAGCCCGGCTCTACTATTCCAGTGCTCACGGTGATTTTAGCCATCATCATGATTTGGTATCTGGGCGCTATCAACCTTAATAGCCCACAGATTATTGATCGTTACGAAAAAAAGGGCATCGACTGGACGTTTACCCAACTCGCTACTGATAGTTGGAACATGAAGCGGGCTGTATTGCCGTCGCCTCACCAAGTTTTAACGGAACTAAAAACCACTATTATTGACAAAAATGTGACTTCCAAACGAAGCTTGATCTACCACGCGGGTATTACCTTGTCGTCTACCCTAGTGGGGTTTGCATTAGGGGCTGGTTTGGGCATTAGTTTAGCTGTGGGCATTGTCTACGTTGAAACCTTGGATAAAAGTTTAATGCCCTGGATTATTACCTCACAAACCATACCCATACTGGCTCTAGCACCCATGGTTATTGTAGTGTTTGGAGCGATGGGCATTAGTGGGTTACTGCCCAAGGCATTGATATCAATGTATTTATGCTTCTTTCCTGTTGCTGTAGGTATGGTCAAGGGTCTGCGTTCACCACAACCTATGTTAGTGGATTTACTCAACACTTACAGTGCCAGTAAATGGCAGGTGTTCTGGCGCTTACGGTTGCCCTCTGCAGTGCCATTCTTGTTTGCGAGCCTTAAAGTAGCCATTGCCTTAAGTTTGGTGGGGGCTATTGTGGCCGAATTACCTACGGGTGGGCAGGCGGGTTTAGGGGCGCGTTTGTTGTCTGGTTCTTATTATGGCCAAACTAATCTCATATGGGCGTCATTAATTGCGGCCGCAGTGATGTCTGCTAGTCTGGTGTCTATACTCGGTTTTATTGAACGCAAAGTATGCTACCGGTTAGCTGGCGGACAGGAGGTTAGTAATGAACTCTAGTTCGATTTTGCCTCGTTTTGGTTCTGCCAGCGCCTTAGCACTGGTGCTCACAGGGTTGGCATTATGGTTACCGTGGGCCGCTACTGCTGCTGAAGTGACCAAGGTGAGCGCTTGGCAACAAGCTAACGGTTTGACCTTGTTGGTGACAGTAGCACTGTGCGCTTTGGCAGGGGTGGTTGTGGTAAAACAATTATTACCCCGGGCTTTATTGGTCACAGCATTAACACTGCTGGCCCTATGGCAAGTTACCAGTATTGTGAAGCACACACAGTTGGCGGGGCAAACACAGTTGGGCTTTTGGCTATTGGTCATTGCCATAGGCCTGTGCGTATGGGCTAGCATGAAATTTTTAACGGCGCTTAGGTTCTTTGATAACAAAGCGCAAGGTGTCATTAATTTAATGATTCCAGCGCTATTAGGTGCATGGTTCATCAGCTTATGGGAACTTGCAACCATAGGCTTCGCTATTCCTCATGTGCTGCTGCCTGCGCCTAGTCTAGTAGGCGAAGCGATTGCTTCATCAATGCCCACATTAGCTGCAGACTTTAACCAAACAATCATTAAAGCAGTTATTCCAGGCTTTTTGTTGGGCAATTTTGTGGGCTTTAGTGTGGCTGTTTTGGCCGATAAAATACCTTTCTTACGGCGCGGATTACTACCCGTAGGCAACCTAGTTAGCGCCATTCCAATAGTGGGTATCGCACCTATTATGGTGATGTGGTTTGGCTTTGATTGGCATTCTAAAGTGGCAGTTGTGGTTATCATGACCTTTTTCCCAATGCTGGTAAACACGATTGCGGGGTTGGGCCAGTCCGATGCCATGGAAAAAGACTTACTGCGTTCATATGGCGCCAGTTATTGGCAAAGCTTCTTTAAGCTGAGGTTGCCCAACGCACTACCGTTCATTTTTAACGCATTAAAAATAAACTCAACTCTAGCCTTAATTGGCGCCATTGTAGCTGAGTTTTTTGGCACGCCTATTGTGGGTATGGGGTTCCGCATATCGATCGAAGTGGGGCGTATGAACATTGAAATGGTGTGGGCCACGATCGCCGTTGCAGCGTTAGCTGGTTCAAGCTTTTATGGCCTGCTGGCCTTGCTAGAAAGACGAGTGACTTTTTGGCATGCGTCTTTTAGGAAGGCCCATCACTAATTAGAAAGTAGTTTGTATAGAGTAGGATAATGCTTAAACCTTCTCTTTTAGAGTAACGTTTATAAACTGTTGGAGTTTGTGTAATGAAAAATAAATGTAAAATTAGTAGTTTAATAGCTGGACTAACGCTTGCTGCGTCAAGCAGCTTACTGCATGCGGCAGATGATGTAACACTGCAGCTTAAGTGGGTTACCCAAGCCCAGTTTGCTGGCTACTTTGTAGCCCAAGATCAAGGCTTTTATGAGGCCGAAAATCTTAATGTAACGATTAATCCGGGTGGACCCGATGTGTCGCCTCCACAGGTGATTGCCGGTGGTGGTGCAGACGTCGTGATCGACTGGATGCCTTCAGCCCTAGCTTCTAGGGAAAAGGGTTTAGCCTTAGTCAATATTGCCCAGCCTTTTAAAAGCTCCGGGATGATGCTGACGTGCCGCAAGGACAGTGGCATCACCTCCCCAGCAGACCTAAAAGATAAAACTTTAGGGGTTTGGTTTTATGGTAACGAGTACCCATTCTTAAGCTGGATGAGCAAACTAGGTTTGGCTACCGACGGCAGTGCTGGCGGAGTTAGTGTATTAAGGCAAGGCTTTAACGTAGATCCCATTTTGCAAAAACAAGCTGAATGTGTATCGACTATGACCTATAACGAGTACTGGCAAATTATTGATGCCGGCTTGGATGCTGATGAACTGGTCAATTTCAAATACGAAGAGCAAGGGGTAGCGACCTTAGAAGATGGTTTGTATGTACTTGAAAAGAACCTAGCAGACGCCGCCTTCGTTGATAAGATGGCCCGTTTTGTGCGTGCCTCCATGAAGGGTTGGGAGTGGGCTAGGGCTAATTCTGATGCCGCTGCTGATATCGTGTTAGAAAACGATCAAACGGGTGCACAAACAGAAGAGCACCAGCGACGCATGATGGCCGAAGTTAATAAACTCACCACCAATGGCGGTAAGTTATCTACATCTGACTATCAGCGCACTGTTGAAACCCTAATGAATGGTGGTTCTGACCCAGTGATATCCTCTGTACCCAAAGGTGCTTGGACTCACAAAGTTTGGGATGCTGCCTTTTAAAGGTTTGGCTTAATTTGTAAAAATTGTAAGGACGGCTATTTTAGTCATGACTAGAATAGCTGTCTCTACCACTAATATTTTACCAAAAGGTCAATATGCAGTTGACCATTTGGTAAAATATTGTTAAAACTGACTTCACGGTCTCGGCCTTTACTGTTTTTTAGTGACTAGTGCCGAAAAATAAAAATAATCTAACCTGGTGAAGGGCGGTTTTAATGTCCAACGCTAACCGTTAAAGATTAAGGAGCTTGACTATGTCTTTACTCATAAAAGGTGGCACTGTTGTCACCGCAGACCAAAGCTTTGCCGCCGATGTGCACTGTATTGATGGCAAGATAGCCCAAGTTGGTACTGATCTAACTATTCCTGATGGAACCCAAGTTATTGATGCAGAGGGGCAATATGTGATGCCTGGTGGCATAGACCCACACACCCATATGCAACTACCGTTTATGGGCACAGTAGCCAGTGAAGATTTTTATTCGGGTACTGCTGCTGGGCTTGCTGGTGGCACCACCTGCATCATCGATTTTGTAATTCCAGCGCCAGGGACTTCGCTCCTGTCAGCGTTTCACCAATGGCGCGAATGGGCTGAAAAGTCGGTGTCTGATTATGCCTTTCATGTGGCTGTAACTTGGTGGGATGACAGTGTAGCAGCAGACATGGAAACCTTAGTTAAAGAGCATGGTGTGAATAGCTTTAAGCATTTTATGGCTTACAAAGGCGCCATCATGGCCAATGACGAAATTTTAGTGAACAGCTTCAGTAAAGCTTGGGAATTAGGTGCCTTGCCTACGGTGCATGCTGAAAATGGAGAGCTGGTGTACCAGCTACAGAAAAAACTACTAGCGATGGGCATTACGGGCCCTGAAGGCCATCCACAGTCGCGTCCTCCAGAAGTAGAAGGAGAGGCGGCTAACCGTGCAATTCGCATTGCTCAAGCATTAAAAACACCCGTTTACCTAGTGCATGTGTCCGCAGAAGAGTCCTTAGAAGCGGTCACGCGAGCTCGGAGCGAAGGCCAGAGAGTGTTTGGCGAAGTGTTGGCGGGCCACCTGTTGATTGACGATTCAGTCTACAAACATAAAGATTTTGATGTCGCTGCTGCGCATGTCATGAGTCCTCCTTTTAGGCCGAAAAAAGCTCAAGACGCTCTATGGAAAGGGCTACAGTCGGGTAATCTGCAAACCACGGCCACAGACCATTGCTGCTTTTGTGCAGATCAAAAAGCCGCAGGTAAAGATGACTTCACTAAAATTCCTAACGGCACAGCCGGAATAGAGAATCGCATGGAGGTGTTATGGAACGCTGGGGTTAACACCGGGCGTTTAACCATGAATGAATTTGTAAAAGTGACCTCCACCAACGCGGCGCAAATTTTCAATATGTACCCACGTAAGGGCGCTATTGCCGTAGGCTCTGACGCAGACATTGTAGTTTGGGACCCCAAAGGCAAAAAAACGATTTCTGCTAAAACCCATCATCAAAATATTGATTACAATATTTTTGAAGGCATGGAAGTGACTGGCATACCCTCTCATACCATTAGTCAGGGCAAGTTGGTGTACTGTCACGGCAAACTCACTGTTGAGCGTGGGGCGGGTAACTACATCAAACGACCGCCATTTGCGCCATATTTTGACGCTATCGGCAAGATGCGCGATCTAGATCCGCCATTTTCCATTGACCGTGAAAACTAGATAAAAAAATGAGTAAACGTTGCTAATAAGGCCGCTATTAGGCTGCCTATTAGCAACGCTTTGGCTTAATTTTGTCCAAGCATTAAAAAATAAAATTGAGGATCATTATTGTGACTACATTGAGTTCTAACAGCTCTGGGCCATCTGTGCTTGCAGGGCAACGCCTAAGTGAAGCAGATTATCAAACTAATTTTGCTGATATACACACCCCTCTGGATGCCCGTAGCGCTGTTGTTGAAGCAGACCGGTGTTATCACTGTTACGGTGCCCCCTGTCAGACGGCATGCCCCACAGGTATTGATGTGGCTGGCTTTATCCGCATGATTAGCCAAAATAATGAGGTGGGTGCCGCTGGAAAAATCCTTGCAGAAAATATTATGGGCGGCACCTGTGCTCGAGCTTGTCCAGTGGAAACCTTGTGTGAGGATGCTTGTGTTAGGCATACCGAAGGCGATCAACCGATCAAGATTGGTCTGTTACAAAGGTTTGCTACAGATAGAGCCAGCGAATTAGGAGTTCAGTTCTTTACCCGTGAAGCTGCAACGGGCTGCACGGTGGCTGTGGTTGGCGCAGGGCCCGCAGGATTATCCTGTGCTCACCGCTTAGCCACCTTAGGCCACGAAGTGGTTATTTATGAGGCTCAAGAAAAGTCTGGAGGCCTCAATGAATATGGCCTTGCAGCCTATAAAATGACTGGAGATTATGCTCAACAAGAAGTTAAAGACATTCTGTCTATCGGCGGTATTAGTGTTAAGCATGGTGTCAAAGTGGGTGAAGACGTTAGTTTTGCAGAACTACAAACTAATTATGATGCGGTGTTTATGGGGGTAGGTTTAGGCGCTAGTAAAGACATCGCTTTAGAGGGTGAGCAAGCGTCTGGTGTTATTAATGCGGTGGAGTATATTCACCAACTGCGTCAGTCTGTAGATGTGGGGCAATTGCCCGTAGGCCAAAATGTAGTGGTGATTGGTGGCGGTATGACTGCCATCGACATTGCCATACAAACTAAACGCCTTGGCGCACCTAATGTCACCATGGCATATAGGCGCGGCAAACAACACATGAATGCCAGCCTTGAGGAGCAAGAATTTGCACTGAGTGAAGGGGTGCACATTGCCCACTGGGCTCAACCTGTGAGTTTGAAAACTGAACACGGGGCTATTACTGGCGTTGAGTTTAAGACGGCCAATATTGAAGCTAGCGAAACCTACGTTATGCCTACTGATATGCTCTTTAAGGCCATTGGACAGAATTTAACTGCCATTAATCTGGGCACCATTGAATTTGTTAAAAGTTATGGTAAATATGAAGTAGATAAGCAATTGCGCACCTCTGAGCTAGGTATTTGGGCAGGTGGAGACTGCGTGGCTGGCAACGATGGCTTAGCCGTTAGCGCAGTGCAAGATGGCAAGCTTGCGGCCTTATCCATTCACCAAACATTAACCCAAAGCCAAGCATAAAGGAGTCGACTATGATTGATCTAAAATCTAATTTCATTGGTATTGAAACACCTAACCCTTTTTGGCTAGCATCAGCCCCACCTACAGATAAGGCGTATAACGTAAACCGCGCTTTTGAAGCGGGCTGGGGTGGGGTTATGTGGAAAACATTAGGTGAAGCAGGGCTACCGTTAGTGAATGTGAATGGCCCCCGCTACGGCGCATGGCATGGTAAAGATCGTTCCTTAATGGGTTTCAATAACATTGAGTTGATTACCGACCGAGACCTCGAAATAAACTTAGCCGAAATTATCCAAGTTAAAAAAGACTGGCCCGATCGTGGGGTGGTGGTGTCTTTAATGGTGCCTTGTGAGGAACAAGCTTGGAAAGACATTTTGATGCGAGTGGAAGACACGGGTGCCGACGGTATTGAATTGAATTTTGGCTGTCCTCATGGCATGTCTGAGCGGGGCATGGGCGCAGCGGTTGGCCAAGTGCCTGAATATGTGGAAATGGTGGCTGCATGGTGCAAACAATATTCCGATTTGCCCACCATCGTAAAGCTTACCCCTAACATTACTGATATTCGTACCTCTGCCAGAGGCGCGGTGCGCGGTGGGGCTGATGCAGTGTCGCTTATTAACACCATTAACTCGGTCATGGGTGTAGATCTTGAACAAATGAAGATGTCGCCATCAGTGGGCCAGCAAGGCTCCCATGGAGGCTATTGTGGGCCAGCAGTTAAACCCATTGCCCTGCATATGTTAAGTGAAATAGCGCGCGATGCTGATTGTAAAAATATCCCTATTTCAGGTATTGGTGGCGTCACAAATTGGCGTGATGCCGCCGAATTTATGGCGTTGGGTGCGACTAATGTGCAGGTTTGTACTGCCGTAATGACCCATGGCTTTCGCATTGTTGAAGATATGATCGATGGCTTAAGCCGCTACTTAGCCGAGCAAGGCATGAGTTCAGTCGATGCGTTAATTGGTGCCGCCGTACCTAGCGTAACCTCATGGAATCAGCTGGATTTGAACTATGTAGCGAAAGCTCAGATAGATCAAGATTCCTGCATTAAATGTGGCCGTTGTCATATTGTGTGTGAGGATACCTCGCACCAGGCTATTAGTACTGAAATTAATGGTGTCCGTGGTTTTCAGGTACGTGATGAAGACTGTGTCGGGTGTAATTTATGCGTTGTGGTCTGCCCTGTTGAAAATTGCATCACCTTACGTGAACTTAAAACAGATGAGATGGATGTGCGTACGGGCAAAAGGGTGAGTGCCGAGTACCAAAACTGGTCTCAACACCCTAATAATACTGTGGCTTAGGTGTTAAGAGAGGCGGCTTTAGCAAACAATAAATACAGGAGTGATGTAATGTCTAATGTAAACATAAACGGACAAAGACTATGGGACAGTCTCATGGAAATGGCCAAAATTGGTGCCACTGAGAAAGGTGGCTGTTGCCGCTTAGCCTTAACGGATTTAGACAAGCAGTCCCGAGATCTTTTTGTGAGTTGGTGTGAGGCTGAGGGCTGCAGTATTAAAATTGATCAGATGGGTAATATTTTCGCTCGTCGTGAGGGCAGCGACCCCACTATGGGGGCTGTGGTGATGGGGAGTCACTTAGACACCCAGCCCACGGGTGGTAAATTTGATGGGGTGTATGGTGTGTTGGCAGGGCTAGAGGTGATCCGTAGTCTTAATGATCAAAACATCACCACGCAAGCCCCCATTGAAGCCAGCGTTTGGACCAACGAAGAAGGCTCGCGTTTTGCGCCAGCTATGGTGGCCTCTGGGGTGTTTGCTGGGGTCTTTGATCTGGAGTATGGATTGAGTCGCGCCGACTTAGATGGCTTAACTATGGGTGAGGAACTCAAGCGTATTGGCTATGATGGCAAAGAGCCGATGGGTGAGCGCCCCATAAAAGCCTTTTTTGAAGCGCACATAGAGCAAGGCCCGATACTTGAGCATGAAGACCTCACCATTGGTGTGGTCACCGACGCCCAAGGTCAACGGTGGTATGAAGTGACCCTAACGGGCCAAGAGTCTCATGCTGGGCCAACGCCCATGAAAACCCGTAAAGATGCGTTAGTGGGGGCGGCAAAAGTAATTACCCTAGTCAACGATATAGGCCTTAAGTATGCCCCTTTGGCGTGTTCTACAGTGGGCTTGATTCAATCTTTCCCCAATTCACGTAACGTTATACCGGGGCAAGTATTCTTTACCATCGATATTCGTCACCCAGATGATGCGACCTTGTCGGCCATGGATAAAGAGTTAAGAGACGGTTGTGACGCCATTATTGCCAGCCAAGGTTTAACCATGGCGTTTGAGCAAATTTGGTATTCACCTCCGGTTCCATTTAACCCTGCCTGTGTAGAGTCGGTGCGTCAGGCTGCCGTTAACTTGGGTTATAGTCATTGCGATATCGTCAGTGGTGCTGGCCATGATGCCTGTTATATCTCTCGCGTTGCGCCTACGGCCATGGTGTTTGTGCCGTGTAAGGATGGCATTAGCCATAATGAGCTAGAAGATGCTAAACAAGAGCACCTCACAGCCGGTTGTAATGTATTATTTCAGGCGGTGTTAAACCAAGCCATGTAGTTAGGCAAGGTGTTCAGGGTGATTGTGGTACAAGGGTTTAGGCATGGCCTTGGTAGAACGATCACTTTGAATGCCAGATGGGCCTCAATAGCATGTGTTAAAACCTTCCCAGGCCTTCCTCAAGCCCTCTTTAAGCCCTCTTTAAGCACTCCTCAAGCCCTCCTTATGCCGATGAGGCGCTCCCATATAAGCTGCCATCACAAGGCCCTAGCATATCAGGGGTGCAGATAACGCAGCGCTTGCATTACTTAGCACACTGCGCATAATGAAATTCATTCAATACATCATACATTGTCTTAGTTTAAGTCATTTTTAATACTCAAAACTTGGATAATTGACCCCATTAGGACCCTACATGCGCGCCACTGATCGCACCGGCCTTGCCATTATTCTAAGCCTTGTTGCATTAACCTTGTTTGACGCCATGGGTCTGATCATTAAACACCTTTCAGAGGTTTATTCAGCCGCCGAACTATCGGCTTGGCGCAATTTATTTGGGCTGATTCCATCCATTATTGCACTATGGACATCCAAGGTGTGGCACAAAACGGGCAGGCGCTTAAAAATACGCCAATGGAAACTCGCCCTTTTAAGGGGTGCTGTGGTGACCTTTGCTCAGCTTTCCTTTTATATGGCCTTAGGGTTAATGGCGTTTGCTACGGCTTCCACCATCACCTATGCAAGCGCGTTATTTACCACCGCACTGGCAATTCCCATTTTAGGTGAGCGGGTTGGTTGGGTGCGGTGGGGCGCTGTTTTGGTGGGTTTTGTGGGCGTTGTCATGGTGATTAAACCCGCGGGAGAAGGTTTCAATTGGTATGCGCTTTTGCCGTTGGCAGCGGCGGCATTCTACGCCTTAGTAGGGGTCACAGCTCGCTTATTTGATGACGATGTGCCAAGCCCATTGGTTAACCTGTATGCCTCAACCACTTCGGTTATTGGCGCCACGTTAATAGCCTACTTTTGGGGTGGTTTTACGCCTATAGCGTCGGCTAGCGACATGAGCTGGATTATGTTGATGGGTATGTTGGGAGGTACGGCCGTTCTGTTTTTAGTGGTGAGTTACCGTATGACCGAGCAAAGTAACTTAGCCCCCTTTAGTTACTTTGGTATTCCCCTCGCATTTCTTTTAGGGTGGCTATTCTTTGACGAGGCACCTTGGGGTACTTTATTTCCCGGTGCAGTGCTGATCGCAAGTGGCGGGTTATTAATTGTGTGGCGCGAACGTTCACGCTCTAAACCGGTACCAAAGCTGTATCAATGAGCCATGCTCGGCTGAGTCATAGACCAGACAATAAGCATTTAAATCAGTGCTCTAACATAAGTCCAGTAAAATAAGGCGCTGGGCTAATAGTAAAACTCGATGGTAGAGACCGAAACATCAGCCGTGAAGTCACGGCCATAAGCCACAATCCCTAAACTGTTAATAACCTCAGCTTGTAGGACGGAATTTTTTGAGCGCTTGCGTTCGAATGTATTAAAGGGCAAATCAATCATTTGCCAGTTATTAGTGGCCTTAAAGGTGGCTGAGTAATAATCAGAATAAGACCGCGTTTCATTGGTTCGAATAAAAATATAATAGGTCTCACCATTGCCACGCACATTTAAGCGAACCCCTTTTAGCTTGTTGCCATTTTTTTTGGTATCAGCCAGTGACATATTGGTGCGCAATTGAATAAACCCCCCATTATTTTTGGTACTGACCTCCCCTGTAAGTCTGGCAAAAATAATATCTCCATCTTGTTCAAGTTTAACCTGGCCATTGGAAATGCCCCCCATGACCCGATCACTTGAATATTGCCAATATTGCGCGCTATTGGTGGTAAAGGGATAGCTAATGGCGGCTTCTTTAGCAAACGTTTTGCTAGTTAACCCTAATGAGGTCAACAACACGAGCCACAATACCCAACCTTTTTTAACACTCCAACTATAGTTCAATGTGTTCATGAGCAAACCCCTAAGATTTTTTAATGACTAAGTTTTATTAGTAGCCTGATGAATTTGAGTGTTTAGGCACCACTACACTGGGGTTAACCAATGGATAGTTGGCACAAACTAATGCGCGTTTTATGACTTCTTGCAGGTACAGCGGTTCATCAGGTTGATTTGAGGCAAGCCGGCAAATGGTTTTATCAGACCAGCCGGATAACTCTTGAGAGAGGGCAGGTAGTGAAATTAAAGTGGCACAGAGTACACAGGCCACTCGGCAATAAACATTCAACATATACACACCCATGACCTTAAGTTTTGATTTTGGTGTGTCAAATATTACGTTTATAGCCGCCCTATAGATAGGGTTACAGGCGCGAAAATAGCCATGTTGCCAGTAAAAATAAAATAATGAATAACTTAAGATGATGGAGTGCTCAATTACCAAACGCTTAATAAAACCCCATTAGGTCAAACCCACTGCTGGGGTCAGCTAGAAAATGTTATGCTTTATTGATGGTATTTTTTATAAAGCAGCAAGGGCTGCTGTTTTATAACGTTTGAAGGTATTTCGAAAGTTATCATAGTTCACCACGCAACAGAGCCCGAACAGAGATATTATTTATGAGTCAAATTTACACCCCTCCCAAAGTATGGCAATGGGACAGCGAAAGCGGTGGCCATTTTGCTAGCATCAATCGACCTGTGGCCGGTGCCACCCATGATAAAGAGTTGCCCCAAGGTCAACATCCATTGCAGCTGTATTCTTTGGGCACCCCCAATGGACGCAAGGTCACAGTGCTGCTCGAAGAGTTAGTAGAGTTGGGCCTTAATGGCGCCGAGTACGATGCTTGGCTGATTAACATTAACCAAGGCGACCAATTCAGTAGTGGGTTCGTAGACATTAATCCTAACTCAAAAATCCCAGCTTTAATGGATTACAGTGGTGAAGTACCCATACGCGTATTTGAGTCGGGCGCAATCATGCTTTACTTGGCTGAAAAGTTTAATTTCTTTG
>Ga0209712_10002391_pt1 | contig 15458 bp, 11 predicted proteins | sample ArcOceMetagenome_FD_187443 | JGI IMG/M metagenome (GOLD analysis project Ga0209712, IMG submission 187443) | Marine eukaryotic phytoplankton communities from Arctic Ocean - Arctic Ocean - Greenland ARC118M Metagenome (SPAdes) (version 2) | ecosystem: Environmental > Aquatic > Marine > Oceanic...
TTCCTGAAGCTTCAGCTAGAACCTTAGAGATTGCTGCTGTTAATGTTGTTTTTCCGTGATCTACGTGACCTATTGTTCCGATGTTTACATGTGGTTTCGAACGATCAAATTTTTCTTTAGCCATTGTGACTCTCCTATTAAATTAATTGTTTTTAAATAAATATTCCGCGTTTCTCTAAAACTTTTTTAGCAATATTTTTTTCTAATAATTCGTAATTTTTAAATGTCATAGAGAAGTTAGCCCTTCCCTGCGTTTTAGATCTTAGCTGTGTTGAATAACCAAACATCTCTGCAAGTGGCACTTCTGCTTTTATAACTTCTTTGTCATTTTTTGGATTCATTGAAAGGATTCTTCCTCTCTTTGCATTTACATCTGAAATTACATCACCTGCAAAGTCTGCTGGAGTAGTTACTTCTAATTCCATAAATGGTTCCATTAAAGATAAACCTGCACTCTGACATGCGTCCTTAAATGCTTGTGATGCCGCTATGGTATAAGCTAATTCATTTGATTCTAGATCATTATATTTCATATCAACTAAAGTTACTTTTATTCCTATAAATGGATAGCCTGCTAGAGCCCCACCAGGAGCTGAATCAAGAACACCCTGTTCAGTGGCATCGAAAAATTCTTTTGGAATTTCACGAGATTTAAATTCAGTTTCAAATGATATAACTTGTTCTTCTTGAGGTTCTACCTTTAGAGTAACATCTCCATATTGATTTTTACCACCAACATCTTGATTGTAAGTTTTAGAAGCAGTTGCTGTCCCTTCAATACTTTCTCTGTAAGCAACTTGAGGCGAACCAACATTTACCCCGACTTTAAACTCTCGAAGTAATCTATCTACAATTATATCTAAATGTAATTCACCCATTCCATATATTAATAACTGTCCAGTTTCTTTATTATTTAAAAATTTAAATGAGGGATCTTCGATTTGTAATTGAGTAAGTGTTTTATAAAGCTTGTCTTCATCAGCGGTTGTTTTTGCTTCAATCGCAATTGATATAACAGTTTCTGGAAATTCCATTAAATCAAAGATGATAGGTTTATTGGAAGCACATAAAGTATGGCCTGTAGTCGTAAACTTCAAACCTGTTATCGCTACTATATCACCAGCTTTGGCCACTTCAACTTCTTCTCTTTTATTTGCATGCATTTGAAGAATTTTTCCAATTCTTTCTTTTTTATTCTCTAGTGGATTTAGAACTTGAGCTCCAACTTTTAATTCTCCTGAGTATATTCTTAAAAATGTTAATGAACCAACAAATGGATCACTTGCAATTTTAAAAGCTAAAGCACTGAAGTCTTCACTTATTTCTGGTTTTCTTGTAATTTCTTTATCATTATTTTTAACATCAAACCCTTTTATTTCTCCTATATCTAAAGGAGACGGAAGGTAGTCATTAACTGCATCTAATAGTGTTTGAACACCTTTGTTTTTAAAAGCTGTCCCACATAAGACAGGAATGAACCCTTCTTGAATGACAGCTTTTCTTATTGCAGACTTTAATAATTTTTCGGATATTTCCTCTGCGCCAAGATAAGCTTCAGCTAATTCTTCATGATAGTCAGCTACACTCTCTATTAGTTCTTCTCGGTACATTGTAGCTTCATCAGTCAAGTCACCAAGCTCAGATAATTTGAACTCAGAACCTTGATCATCATCAGACCAAGTTATTCTTTTCATAATTACTAAATCAACTAAACCTTCAAAAGTATCTTCAGCTCCAATAGGAAGATGGATTGCGGCTGCTTTTTTACCAAGTCTTTCTTTGATTTCATTAACGACATTATGAAAGTCTGCGCCAACGCGATCCATTTTATTTACAAATGCAACACGAGGTACTTTATATTTATCAGCTTGGCCCCAAACAGTTTCTGATTGTGGTTCAACACCACCAACTGCACAGAAAACCCCTACCGCTCCATCAAGGACACGTAATGATCGCTCTACCTCAATGGTAAAGTCTACGTGGCCTGGAGTATCTATTATATTTATTTTATGATCGGCCCACTGACATGTAGTGGCCGCAGATGTGATCGTAATTCCACGCTCTTGCTCTTGAACCATCCAGTCCATAGTAGCAGTTCCCTCGTGTACCTCTCCAATTTTATAACTCTTTCCTGTATAAAATAAAATTCTCTCAGTGGTAGTTGTTTTACCAGCATCAATATGGGCCATTATTCCTATATTTCGAATTTTACTTAAATCTTTCATGCTACTTCCTATAACCTGTCGCTAAAACGAAAAAAAGGAGCGTTGCCGCTCCTTTTCTTTATATATGATATTTTTAAATTACCACTTAAGGTGAGCGAAAGCCTTGTTTGCTTCTGCCATCTTATAAACATCTTCCTTCTTCTTAACTGATCCACCTCTGCTGTTAGCTGCATCCACTAATTCGTCTGCAAGTCTATCAACCATAGTTTTTCCGTTACGAGAACGAGTATTATCACGAAGCCATCTAATAGCTAGTGATTGTTTTCTTGAAGTTCTAACTTCAACAGGAACTTGATAAGTTGCCCCACCAATTCTTCTTGATTTAACTTCAACAGTTGGCTTAACGTTAGTCATGGCCTTCTTAAAAAGTTTGTGACCTTCTTCACCAGATTTTTCTTCTGCTTGCTCTAAAGCTGCATAAAAGATTTTTTCTGCTGTAGATTTTTTTCCATCTAACATTATAGCATTAATAAATTTTGTTACTACAATATCGTTAAATTTTGGATCAGGTAAAACATCTCTTACCTGTGCTCTATGTTTTCTACTCATAATTTTTCCTTACTAGTTCTTAGGTCTCTTCGCACCGTACTTAGAACGACCCTGTCTTCTTGTATCAACACCACTTGCATCAAGTGTACCCCTTACAGTGTGGTAACGAACCCCTGGTAAATCTTTAACTCTACCACCTCTAATTAAAACAATAGAATGTTCTTGAAGGTTATGACCTTCACCACCGATATATGAAATAACTTCAAATCCAGATGTTAACTTAACTTTACATACTTTTCTCATTGCTGAGTTTGGTTTTTTTGGAGTTGTTGTGTAAACACGAGTACAAACTCCACGTCTTTGAGGACAAGAAACTAAAGCCGGAGACTTGGTCTTCGTATACTTTGCTGTTCTTCCCTTACGTACTAATTGGTTAATAGTAGGCATTTTGCTACTCCTTAAAATAATCAACTTTGCTTAGAAAGAGCTTTTAACACGTGGCCCATTCTAAGACAAGTCTTTTTTTACATTGTTAAACTTACATGATCTTCTTCAGCCTTAGTGCTCGCTTCAAAATCGCCATAGCGAGGAACACCAGTACCGGCAGGAATCAATCTTCCCATTAAAATGTTTTCTTTTAGACCGCGTAAGCTGTCTCTTTTACCTTCTAGTGTTGCCTGAGTCAATACTTTAGTAGTTTCTTGGAAAGAAGCTGCTGATAGGAATGAGTCGGTGCTTAAAGAAGCTTTAGTAATACCAAGAAGTAATGATCTTGATTTTGCTGGTTCTGACGCATCTGCAATTAACTCTTCGTTAACATCTTTTAATGTAGATTTTGTTACTGAATCACCTTCGACATACATTGAGTCTCCAGAGTTTGTAATTTCAACCTTTTTTAACATCTGCGTTACAATAACTTCAATATGCTTATCATCGATCTTAACACCTTGAAGTCTATATACCTCTTGAATCTCGTCAGTGATATAAGCTGCAACCGCTTTCTCACCCATTACTCTTAAGATTTCATGAGGGTTAGTTGGTCCATCCATAATAGGGTCACCAGGACGAACATAATCCCCTTCGTTAACTATAACGTAGCGACCTTTAGGGACTGCAACTACTGAAGCCTCAGCACCGTCTTCTGGACGAATGATAATTCTTCTTGAACCACGCACTTCTGGTCCATATTCTATTGTTCCTGCTTGATCTGCAATTAATGCAGAGTTTACTGGTTTACGAGCTTCAAATAATTCTGCAACTCTTGGAAGACCTCCGGTAATATCTTTAGTCTTCGTAGACTCACGTTGTACTTTAGAAAGAACAGTACCACCATCGATCTGGTCCCCTTCATTTACAACAATATGTGCATGAAGTGGTAGACGATAAACTGCTTGTCTCTTAGTTCCAGGAACAAGAACTGGCTCATCATTAGCATCAACCAATACAATTCTAGCTTGTTTACCAGCATCTTCTTTATTCTTAGCTTCAATAACAATTTTATGTGCAAGTCCAGTTACAGCATCTACTTCTTCTTTAACTGTTGAACCAACAATCATGTCCTCAAAGACTACCTTACCAGAAACTTCACTTAAAATAGGCATTGCAAACGGGTCCCATTCTAAAATCTTCTCACCAACAGTTATTGTGTCACCATCTTTAAAGAATAGTGTTGCACCATATATTGCTGGATATCTTTCTTTTTCAACACCAAGATCATTTTTAACAACAATCTCACCAATTTTATTCATGATGATTACTGAACCATCATCTCTCTTAACTGTTGTAACGTTATCAAAAGAGATCTTACCTGAAGTCTTAGTTTCAGTTTTATTTACCTGTGCACCAGCTGTTGCTGTACCCCCAACATGGAATGTACGCATTGTAAGCTGTGTTCCTGGCTCACCAATTGATTGTGCTGCAATAACACCAACTGCTTCACCTACTGCTACCATCTTACCTCTTGCAAGGTCACGACCAAAACAAGTTGCACAGAAACCGTATTTCTCTCTACACGTAAGAACTGAACGAACTGAAATCTGATCGATTTCTTGCTCTTCAATAGTTATTACATCTTTCTCAGTAAACATATGGTTTCTATCAAATAGTGTTTCACCATCTTTACCAAGAACTGGATCTAATGCAGTTCTTCCTAGTACTCTATCAGAAACATGTTGAGAGATCTCACCATTTTCAATTCTAGAAGTTAATGTAATACCATCTTCAGATCCACAATCTGTTCCTCTGATAATTGCATCTTGGGCAACATCAACTAAACGTCTTGTTAAGTATCCTGAATTGGCTGTCTTAAGTGCAGTATCAGCAAGACCTTTACGAGCACCATGTGAAGATGCAAAATATTCAAGAACTGATAAACCTTCACGGAAGTTTGAAGTAATTGGAGTCTCAATGATTTCACCAGATGGTTTCGCCATTAATCCCCTCATTCCTGCAAGCTGTCTAATTTGAGCTGCAGAACCCCTTGCTCCTGAATCGGCCATCATATAAACCGAATTAAATGATGGGGCTGTCATTGTTTCACCGTCTTTACCAGTGAAAGTATCTAATGAAAGTCCCTTGATCATAACCTTAGAAAGTGTTTCGTTGGTTTGTGCCCAAACATCGACAATCTTGTTATATCGCTCACCGTTAGTGATTGAACCTTCGTTATACTCGTTAGTGATTTGATCAACTTCGTCTTGAGAAGCTTGAACAATAGCCTTCTTCTCTTTAGGAATAACCATATCTTTAACGTTAATCGAGATACCAGCTTTAGTTGCATAAGAATAACCAGTTTGCATAATTGCATCAGCTAAAAGAACTGTATCTTTTTCAGACCCACGTCTATAAGCCTTATCAAGTAATTCACCTAATTCTTTCTTATTTAAAATTTTGTTAATATCTTCATAGTTTAAACAAGCAGGAATAATGTCATGAACAAAAGTTCTACCAACAGTAGTCTCAATCATTTCATCACTTAAACGAACTTTAACTGGAGCTTGAAGATGTAACTTACCTGTATGGTATGCAAACTGTGCTTCTTCTTTAGAAGAAAATACAGAATCATATCCACGAGCGTAAGGTCTTACTCTAGTCATATAGTACATACCAAGAACGATATCCTGTGAAGGAACGATAATTGGTTGACCATCTTTTGGAGATAGAATGTTGTTTGTAGACATTGCAAGAATTCTACATTCGATTTGTGCTTCAAGAGAAAGAGGTACGTGAACGGCCATCTGATCTCCATCAAAATCGGCATTAAAAGCAGTACATACTAGAGGGTGAAGACGAATTGCTTTACCTTCAATTAATACTGGCTCAAACGCTTGGATTCCAAGACGGTGAAGAGTTGGTGCTCTGTTTAGAAGAACTGGATGTTCTTTAACTACATCATCAAGGATGTCCCATACTTCTTGTTTTTGTTGCTCAACCATTCTCTTAGCAACTTTAATTGTAGTACAATGACCTTTTTCAATTAATTGGCTGTAGATAAATGGCTTGAATAGCTCAAGTCCCATAGCTTTTGGAAGTCCACATTGGTGAAGTTTCAAACTAGGTCCAACAACGATTACAGAACGTCCAGAATAATCAACACGTTTCCCTAAAAGGTTTTGACGGAAACGACCTTGTTTACCTTTAAGCATATCTGAAAGAGATCTTAAAGGACGCTTATTTGCACCTGTAAATACTTTACCACGTCTACCATTATCAAAAAGAGCATCGACTGCTTCTTGAAGCATTCTTTTCTCATTCCTAATAATGATTTCTGGTGCATTTAATTCTTTTAATCTTTTTAAACGGTTATTTCTGTTAATAACACGTCTGTATAAATCGTTAAGATCAGATGTTGCAAATCTTCCTGCTTCTAGTGGAACTAGAGGTCTTAAATCTGGTGGAAGTACTGGAATAACATCCATCATGAACCATTCAGCTTTATTTGGAGATTTAATTAATGATTCAACAACTTTTAATCTTTTGATTAACTTAGCTCGACTAAGCTCAGTTGTTGCTTCCTTTAACCCTCTTCTTAATTCTTTATTTAAAGTATCAATATCAACTTTAGATAATAATTCTTTAACAACTTCTCCACCCATTCCGGCTTTGAAATCTACACCAGCAGCTTTAAGCTCATGAGCTTTACCTTCTGAAAGAATTGTTCCTATTTGAAGACCACCCTCTTGACCATCAGTAGATGACTCAAGAACGATATAGGCTTCATTATAAAGAATTCTTTCTAAATCCTTTAAAGTTAAATCTAAAAGAGCACCGATTCTAGAAGGAAGAGATCTTAAAAACCAAATATGAGCAACAGGACTTGCTAATTCGATATGACCACATCTTTCACGACGTACTTTAGAAAGTGTAACTTCAACGCCACACTTCTCACAAACTACACCTCTATGCTTCATTCTTTTGTATTTACCACAGATACATTCATAATCTTTGATTGGACCAAAGATTTTTGCACAGAAAAGACCATCTCTTTCTGGCTTAAAAGTTCTATAGTTTATTGTTTCTGGCTTTTTAACTTCACCAAATGACCACTCACGAATTGTATCGGGAGAAGCCATTTTAATAGATACAGCTTGAATACTAACTGGATCTTTTGGTTTATCGAAAAAGTTTAATAAATCTTTCATAAAGTTTTACCCTCGTAATTGTTAATGCTTAATTACAAATTATCAGCAGTTGGTTCTTCTAGTTTCATATCAAGGGCAAGAGCTTGTAGCTCTTTTACAAGTACGTTAAATGATTCAGGTAAACCTGGTTCAAGTACTTTTTCGCCTTTAACAATCGACTCATACATTCTTGTACGTCCTACAACATCATCTGACTTAACAGTTAAGAATTCTTGTAGTGTATAAGCTGCACCATATGCTTCTAATGCCCAAACTTCCATTTCTCCAAGTCTCTGTCCACCGAACTGAGCCTTACCACCTAGTGGCTGCTGAGTTACAAGTGAATAAGGTCCTGTAGAACGTGCGTGAATTTTTTCATCAACAAGATGGTGAAGTTTTAACATATACATGATTCCAACAGTAACTTCTTCTGAGAAAGCTTCTCCAGAAATACCATCAAACAATGTTGTCTTACCTGACTTGTCTAGTTCTGCTAATTCAAGCATATCTTCAATGTCTAATTCACTAGCACCATCAAATGCTGGAGTAGCGAAACGAACACCAGTTTTAAGATCATTAGCTAAACGGTTAACTTGCGCATCACTAGCTTTCTTTAACCAAGCATCAACTTTTTCTGACTTGTAGATTCCTGATATTAAGTCTTTAAGTGTGTGCATCTCATACTGCTCTTCAAGCATGTAGTTGATTTTCTCACCAAGACCACGTCCAGCCCATCCTAAGTGAAGCTCAAGTAACTGACCAATATTCATACGTGACGGAACCCCTAGTGGGTTAAGTACGATTTCTACTGGAGCACCATCAGCAAGGTATGGCATATCTTCTTTCGGAAGAACTCTAGAGATAACCCCTTTGTTCCCGTGACGACCGGCCATTTTATCACCTGCTTGTAGCTTTCTCTTGATAGCAACATAAACGATAACTTTCTTGATAACACCTGGAAGTAACTCATCACCTTTGTGTAGTTTTGCAACTTCATCATTAGCTTTAGTTCTTACAAGGTTAATTCTGTTTCTAACGTCTGCGAAATATTCTGTTAATTTTTCTTCGAGTTCGGCTTCTAAAGGTATGTAACCAATTAGTTCAAAAGGAACCGTTGAAAGTGCAGCAGCAGAAATCTCAGCACCTTTTGCTAATAGTTCTGTTGAACCATCTTCAGATACTAAGCTATCAGTTGTTTTTGCACCTTTAAGCATTTTCTCAATTGCTTTCATTGAAGAATTTTGAATCGCTTTAATTTCAATTGATTCATCTCTTCTAATTAAAGAAGTTTCTTTTTCAATAATTGCTTTTGATCTTGCGTCAAGTTCAACACCTTCTCTTGTAAATACGTGAGCATTAATAACTGTTCCACGTACACTTGAAGGAACTCTTAAAGATGTATCTTTTACATCTCCTGCTTTATCACCAAAGATTGCTTTTAAAAGTTTTTCTTCTGGAGATAGTTGAGTTTCACCTTTTGGAGTGATCTTACCTACTAGGATATCTCCTGGCTTAATAACAGCACCAACTCTAATAATACCGGCTTCATCAAGATCTTTAAGAGCTTCTTCACTTACGTTTGGAATATCTCTAGTAATCTCTTCTTTACCTAATTTTGTATCACGAGCTTCAGTTTCAAAAGACTCAATATGAACAGATGTAAATACATCTCTTGCAAGTAGGTCTTCAGTTATAAGGATTGAATCCTCGTAGTTATATCCACCCCAAGGCATGAATGCTACAAGAACGTTTTGCCCTAAAGCTAAATCACCCATATGAGTACCGGGACCATCAGCAATAACATCACCTGCGCGAACAGCATCGCCTTCTACTACAAGAGCTTTCTGGTTAGTACATGTATTCTGGTTTGTTCTTTGGTATTTAATTAAGTGATAAATCTCAACACCAGACTCGTCTTCTTTAAAATCATCACTTTGAATAACGATTCTATTTGAGTCAACGAAGATAACCTTACCATCGTTTTTAGCGAATAAAATTGCACCTGAATCTTTTGCAACAATCTTCTCTACACCAGTTCCAACAATAGGAGCATCTGTCTTAACAACAGGTACTGCTTGCCTCATCATGTTTGATCCCATTAGGGCACGGTTAGCATCATCATGTTCAAGGAACGGAATTAAAGAGGTTGCAATCGAGATCATCTGCTGAGGACCAACATCCATTAAATCAATTTCGTCAGCGTCAACTAATGCTAGTTCCCCTTCCTTACGAGCAGGAATTAAAGAACCTTCTAATCTACCATCTTTACTTACTCTACCAGTGTTGGCCTGAGCAATAATTTTTCCCTCTTCTTGGAAAGAAGAGAAGTATTCAACACCTTTAGATACAGCACCACCATCAGTTACATTTCTATATGGAGTTTCAATAAATCCATATTCAGAAACTTTTGCAAATGTAGCAAGTGAAGTAATTAGACCAATGTTTGGTCCCTCTGGAGTCTCTACTGGACACATACGTCCGTAATGAGTTGCGTGAACATCACGAACCTCAAAACCAGCCCTTTCTCTTGTAAGTCCACCGGGGCCTAGGGCCGACAGTCTTCTTTTGTGAGTAACCTCTGATAATGGATTAGTTTGATCCATAAACTGAGAAAGTTGAGATGAACCAAAGAACTCTTTAACCGCAGCAGAAACTGGCTTTTGATTAACAAGGTCATGAGGCATCATTGTTTCTAATTCTTGGATAGACATTCTTTCACGAACAGCTCTTTCCATTCTCACTAAACCAACTCTAAATTGGTTTTCAAGAAGTTCACCAACTGCTCTAACACGTCTGTTCCCTAAATGATCTATATCATCTACTTTCCCTTTACCATTGTTTAAATCAACAAGGTAACGAACAGTTCTGATAATATCGTCTTTAGTTAAAGTCGTATTTTCTACTGGAATATCAAGATCAAATTTGTAATTGATCTTCATACGACCAACTTTTGAAAGGTCATATCTAGTATCATCAAAGAACATACTCTTAAATAATGCTTCTGAAGCTTCAACTGTAGGTGGTTCACCTGGTCTAAGTCTTTCAAAAATCTTCATTAAAGATTCTTCGTATGAATTTGTCTTATCTAATAAAAGTGTATTTCTGATTTGGTCAGAAAAGTTAACACCATCGATATAAAGAACTTCAACATCAGTGATGCCAGCGTTCATTAAGTCAAATACAAGTGCTTCTGTAAGAGCTTCGTTTGCAGAAACAATTACTTCACCAGTATCTTCATCATAAATATCAGATCCTACAACCTTTCCAACAATATTTTCTAATTCAACTGGAAAAGTAGAAATTCCAGCTTCAGCAAGTTTTTTTACTGAAACTTTAGTGATTTTTTTACCTTTCTTAACGATAACTTTTCCTGATTTAGGATCTAAAATATCGTCTTCAGCTCTTGAACCTTGAAGTAAAGCTACATCAAGTTTTCTAGAATATTTATTTTCTTCTAAATGCAAAGTCTCATTTTCATAGAAAAGATCTAGTAATTCACCAACACTATAACCTAAAGCTTTTAGGATAACTGTTGCATGAAGTTTTCTCTTCCTATCGATTCTAGCAAATAGAACGTTTTTATGATCAAATTCAAAATCTAGCCATGACCCTCTATGAGGAATAATTCTTGCAGAATATAATAATTTTCCACTTGAATGCTTCTTACCGCTGTCGTGCTCAAAGATAATCCCTGGAGATCTGTGTAACTGAGAAACAATGACACGTTCAGTTCCGTTATAAACGAAAGAACCTGTCTCAGTCATTAATGGAATATTACCGAGGTAAACTTCCTGTTCCTTGATTGAAGAGATAGTTTTATTATCTTCATCTTCTTCATCAATATCAAAGAATACTAATCTTACTGTTACTTTTAATGGTGACTCATAAGATAGTCCACGAGCCTTACATTCTTGTACAGAGTACTTTGGTTCTTCTAATGAATAACTAACAAATTCCAAAGAAACTGTTTTGTTAAAGTCAAAGATAGGAAAAACAGACTTAAATACGGACTGTAAACCTTTCTCTTCACGGCGAGCCGGAGAGATATCTTTTTGCAGAAAATCTTCATAAGAAGATATCTGAAGCTTCATTAGCTTTGGTGGCTCAATTACAGATACAGATCTTTCGAAACTACATCTATACCACTCATTAGGGCTGAAAACTTTTGTCATTTGGACTGACTCCTCAGATAAAATATATTTTTAAAAACAAGTATTTGTTCTTGTACACGCACAAACGCAAAAATGGAAGTGCACATTATGCACTTCCATGAAATTTATTTATTAAGTTATTACACTCATTTCAACTTCTTTTAAATTACTTAAGCTCAACTTTTGCACCAGCTGTTTCAAGTTTAGCCTTGATTTCTTCAGCTTCTTCTTTAGTTGCGCCCTCTTTAAGTGTTTTTGGTGCAGAATCAACGATATCTTTCGCTTCTTTAAGACCTAAACCAGTAATTGCTCTTACTTCTTTAATTACACCAATTTTCTTTGGTCCACACTCAACAAGAACTACGTCAAATTCAGTTTTCTCTTCAGCAGCAGGTCCTGCTCCGCCACCAGCAACAGCTACAGGAGCAGCAGATACTCCAAATTTTTCTTCCATAGTTTTTACTAATTCAGCACAGTCTAATACAGACATTTCTGAGATTGCATCGATGATTTGTTCGTTTGTTAAAGCCATAATATTCTCCTAAAATTTTTAATTTTGTTATTTTGTTACTTATGTAACTGTTTACTCAGCAGTTTCAGTTGCTGCTTCTACTTTTAAATCTGCTGCTTTCTCAACACCTTGAGATTCACATTCATCTTTAATAGCGCTTAATAATCTTGCTAAAGACGATACTGGTGCAAGCATTGTAGCCAATACAGTCCCAAGCATCTCATCTCTAGATGGTAATTTAGCTAATGCGATAACTTTCGATGCTTCAAGCATCTCAGTTCCCAAATAACCACCACCAAGTGTTACTGCCTCAAGTTTTTCGCTTGCTTCAAAAATAGCTTTAGCGACACCTGGAGCATCTTCGAATGCGAAAGCAACTGCATTTGGTCCTTTAAGACCTGATAATAGTGCTTCTGCATGTGTTCCGATTGCTGCTTGTCCAAAAAGAGCATTCTTTGTTACAACAATAGTCCCGTCATTATCTCTAACAGTCTTTCTTAGTGTCACAGCTTCATTCGCTTCGATACCAATCATGTTTGTTAGAAAAAGGGCCTTTGATGCTTCAATTTTCTCTTTGAGGTCTTTAATAACAACGTCTTTTTCAGCTCTTGTCATCATAGTTTGACTCCTCCTATGCGTTAATATGGAGGGGGATTTGGGCAGGCTTTACTCGCTTTACAGCGCACCGGCTTTCATCAACCCCTATACTTTAATTATTATTATGAAACTGTTGTAGTTACATCACCTGAATCTAACTTAACTCCAGAACCCATTGAAGTACTGATTACTACAGACTTAATGTATGTTCCCTTTGCACTTGCGGGCTTTGCTCTTACGATTGCTCCTGCGATTGCTTTAAAGTTTTCTAATAGTTCTTCAGTGGAAAATGATTTTTTTCCAAAAGGAACATGAACTATACCAGTTTTTTCAGTTCTATATTCAACCTTTCCAGCTTTTTGCTCTTTGATTGCTTTTTGAACATCAGTTGTAACAGTTCCTAACTTTGGGTTAGGCATAAGACCACGAGGCCCTAAGATTCTTGCTACTCTACCAATCTTACCCATCATGTCTGGAGTTGCGATAACTCTATCGAAATCCATCCATCCACCTTGGATTTTTTGAATGATATCATCTCCACCAACTAAATCAGCACCAGCAGCTTCAGCTTTTGCAATGTTTTCACCAGAAGTGATAACAACTACATTAACTTTTTTACCAGTTCCAGAAGGCATTACAATTGCTCCACGGATCATTTGGTCAGCGTGACGAGGATCAACACCTAATCTGAATGCAACTTCAAAAGTTTCATCAAATTTTGCGAAAGATGCAGCTTTAGCTACTTCCAATCCCTCGATTACATTATAGAGTTTTGTTTTTTCAACTTTTGCCTGAGCATTTTTTCTTGTTTCATTAATTTTTTTCATTTGTTCCCCCAATTCTGATAACTAAAATTTCTTTTAATTATGCTTCGAATTCCTTGTAGTCTAACTTTAAACCTGCAGAACGAACTGAACCTTCAATTGTTCTCTTAGCTGCATTAATTTCTGCTGCAGACAAATCTACCATTTTAGCATTTGCAACATCAGTAACCTGAGCCTCAGTAACAGTTCCTGCTACTTCATGACCTGGCTTATTAGCAAAGCTCTTCATCTTTAATGCTTTTTTAAGCATAAAAGAAGCTGGAGGAGTTTTTGTGATAAATGTAAATGATCTATCAGAATAAACTGTAATGATTGTTGGAAATACTGTTCCTGCATCTTTTTGCGTTCTAGCGTTGAATGCTTTACAGAATTCCATGATGTTAACACCTTTCTGACCAAGTGCTGGACCGATTGGTGGTGCTGGATTTGCCTTACCGCCTTCAATTTGAAGTTTGATAAAACCTGATACTTTTTTAGCCATTGTTTTTCTCCTCGGTTCAAACGACTTTCGTCTCCCGTATAGTTTTGCTCTCAGTACCTAAAGTAAAAAGAGCGGCTTATGTATTATACTTTTTCTACTTGTGTATCATCTAACTCAACTGGAGTTGGACGACCAAAGATAGATACGTTTACTTTTAATTTACCATTAGCATTTACAGCATCTACAGTACCTACGAAAGAAGCAAATGGTCCCTCGATAACTTTTACAGAGTCCCCAGAGCTAAATGCAGTAGCTGATCTAGTTTTCTTAACACCTTCTTGAACTTGTCCAAGCATATAAGATGCTTCTTCATCACTTATAGGAACTGGCCTTCCTCTTTCTCCACCGATAAAACCTGTGATCTTATCTGTATCTTTTACAAGGTGCCATGCTTTCTCAGTCATATGCATTTTAATAAGTACATAACCAGGAAAGATCTTTTTCTTCATGTTTCTACGTTTACCGTTAACACTGATAACTACTGTTTCTTCAGGAACGATAATTTCAGAAAAATGATCAACCATTTTAAAGTTAAGAATTCTTTCTTTTAGTGTTTTAGTAACTCTATTTTCGAAACCACTAAGAGCATGTGCTACATACCACTTAAAGTCCGGTGAATCGCCCTTAGATAAACCGTTCTCATTCTCTTCAGTTTCTTTTTCTGTAGTCTCTACAGATGCTTCAGTAGACTCTGTAGTTGCTTCTACAGCATCATTGTTTTCGACTTCTGTTTTTGTTTCTTCACTCATTGAAAATTCCCTTCAATTAAATTAATAGGCTTAAGCAATTAAGCTGAGTAACCAACTTGCACCGATGTCAAAGACACCTAGTATAAATCCCATTATAGTAACTCCAATCATGATAATGATTGTGTGTTTTACAGTATCGTTCTTGTCTGGCCATACAACTTTTATAGCTTCTTGATAAACATCATGTAAGAAGTTAGCAGTTTTTGGTGTTCTCATAATGTATGTAAATACACCAAGTGCGACTAACACAGATACTGCTTGTGAAATAGCTGTATAACTACCAACTTTTGATTCTAACTCGAACCATTCACTTAGTGTTTCAAAAAAACTCATTAAAACGTAACCAATAATCATACAAGTTACAGCTACAGTAGTTTGAATCCACTTTTTTCCATCTTCTTTATGTGCTAAAGACATATGTCCCCTTTTATAATAAAAATCAAGTCCACAATATATGCGAAATTAAACCAGTTTTGTCTATAGGAAAAGTATATTTACAATAAAAAAGATGAAATGAATAGTTGTTTTTTAGACGCGCATGGTCAGTTTAAGTGGCGGGTGCAGAGGGATTCGAACCCCCAACCTACTGATTTGGAATCAGCCGCTCTACCGTTAGAGCTATACACCCAAAAAAAAGGACCGGCATGAAGCCGGCCCAGTATTATTTTATTTTTTTAATTATAAAATTTCTGTAACAGTTCCGGCACCAATTGTTCTACCACCCTCACGGATTGCAAAACGAAGTCCCTTCTCCATTGCGATGTGAGTTATTAACTCAACATCAAAACCTGTATTATCTCCAGGCATGATCA
>Ga0209712_10002393_pt1 | contig 15454 bp, 16 predicted proteins | sample ArcOceMetagenome_FD_187443 | JGI IMG/M metagenome (GOLD analysis project Ga0209712, IMG submission 187443) | Marine eukaryotic phytoplankton communities from Arctic Ocean - Arctic Ocean - Greenland ARC118M Metagenome (SPAdes) (version 2) | ecosystem: Environmental > Aquatic > Marine > Oceanic...
AAATGACTACTTCATGACCTCTCTCAAACGGAACGCAAATGTATGCGCTTTTAATTCCTTAACCAAATTTTGAAGTCGATATTTTTCAATAAAAATCAGCACTTCGGTATGGTCTCACTTAGCTTTAAAACTCTCTTTTCATCTACTCTTTTAACGTCTTCCTTGTTAAGCGGCTGCAAATATACAAGCTTTATTTCTATTTCCTAACCTTTCTTGAAAAAATTGAAACTTTTTTAAAATATTATTCTTTCTGCTATTAAAATAAAAGGTACCTATACAATATTATTACGTTTTGACTCCTGTTGCATACCATAAATATGGTTACGCCCTATTTTAAAAACTTTTTACGTTGGGTATTATTTATTTTTATTTCATAAATAAATAATACCATTGTTCCGCACAGAATTGAAACACCATAAAATGATCTTATAAGCAATGTATTTGAGTAACAGGAGCCAGTAAATTTAATTAAAAAAACTTTTAGAAGTATAATTTTAAATTCTGATTGATTACTCCGGTGGATTAATTTCCTCGCTATCAGTATTATCATCGGCTTTATCATCGGCATCCTCCTTTTTTTCTATAATAACAAAAAGGGAATCCATTCTTTTTTCCTTAAAATCTGTTCGCCATTGCTGAAGAGTTTGAGGACTTAAAGCCAATTCTTCCATAACTTCAGTCATAGTTCTCCCCTGATCAAATAAAAGAAGAGCAAAAATCTGCTTAATTGCTTTTACCGAAATATATTTCCTCTTGGAAAATTGCTTGAGATTAGCACGTTCTGTGGTTATTAATTCAATGTAACTTTTCTTAATCTGCTTTAACTCTCCTTTTCCAGTTTGTTCACTATTAGTTTTCTGTTCATCATTGTTCTTTCCATTGTTCTTTCCATTGTTCTTTCCATTGTTTTTTTCGTTGTTTTTTTTCATTTTTAAGAGCATTTAATTTGGTGATAAGGTTATTCTGTAGATAAAAATAATTAAATATTAAAACCGTTAGGTACATTTCCTTCACTTTAACATATCGAACAAAAAGTAATATTAAAAGCATATTGTTATCACATATATACTAAGACAAAATAAGTATGCCTTTTACTCCACTATGCAAGACTTATTGCTTCTATACATTTTAGGAATTCTGTATTTTTAAATTATTGTCATTTCAAAAAAAATATTTTTTTATCTCACTCTTTAATTTTAATCTCGTTTAATGGCATTCTGCTTTTAAAAAATCTATTTTTGTCCTTTCTTTTTTTCACCTAATTTTAAATCACAATGAATACAGTAATCACAAAAAAGAAACATAATTTTTTTGCAGGACCAGCCATTCTTCCTGCAAGTGTTTTAAAACAAGCAACTGAAGCTACCGTAGATTTTGAAGGAATGGGTTTGTCCATCTTAGAAATTTCTCACCGAAGCAAACAATTCGTAGCAGTAATGGATGAGGCCATAAGCTTAACTAAAGAATTACTAGGCTTGGATGAAAATTACGAAGTATTATTTTTGACCGGAGGAGCAAGTTCTCAATTCTATATGGCTCCAATGAATTTATTGCCACAAGATGGTACGGCATGCTACACTAATACTGGAACATGGTCTGACAAGGCAATCAAAGAGGCAAAGTTATTTGGAAATGTAAATGTTCTGGCTTCTTCAAAAGAAAGTAATTATACTTCTATCCCTAAGGATTATGAAATTCCAGCAGATGCAACTTATTTCCACATGACTAGCAATAATACGGTCTTTGGAACTCAGCATCATGCATTTCCAGAAACTAATGTACCTATCGTTTGCGATATGTCTTCTGAAATTTTCAGCCGTCCAATTGATATAAGTAAATTTGGAATCATCTATTGTGGTGCTCAAAAAAACATGGGTCCCGCAGGAGTAACACTAGTTATTGTCAATAAAAATCTATTGGGAAAAACTGGACGACCAATTCCTTCCATGTTGGATTATAATACTCATATTGCAAAAGGCTCGATGTTTAATACACCTCCAGTTTTCCCAATATATGTTTCGATGTTAACGATGCGTTGGGTGAAAGAAAATGGAGGAGTTGCAGCAATGGCTACAAAAAATGAAGCGAAAGCAGAATTACTCTATAATGAGATTGATTCCAATCCATTATTTGAAGGCACAACTGCTGTAGAGGATCGCTCATTAATGAATGCTACTTTCAAAATGAAAGATACTGCAATGGAAGAAGCATTTTTAGCAGATTGTGCAACAGCTGATTGCGTTGGTATAAAAGGTCACCGATCAGTCGGAGGATTTAGGGCATCTATTTATAATGCGATGCCGATTGAAAGTGTACAAGTGTTAGTTGATGTGATGAAAAATTTTGCAAGCAAAAATGCTTAGTTTATTTCTATGTCAAAAGTTCAAAAATCATATTTAGAAGTCCAAGGGAAGCAGGTACCTATAAAGGTGTATCACGAAAAGCGTCGTAATGTACGTGCTTCCTTTGGCAAACAATATGTAATATTAAGAATGCCTAATCTGTTGACAGCTAGTCAGCAAGAAGAACAACTCGCCTGGTTTGCAAATTGGGTTCAAGAACAATTTACTAAACACAAAGATTTACATGTTCGTTTTTTTGGGAAAAATCATCAAGATGGGGACATCTTGAAAGTAGGTGCTCGTGAGTACACTTTGAAGCTTAGCTTTTTGGATAAAAAAACTCATACCGCTAATCTTAAAAATAAAGTGCTTCACCTTAAGTTAAGTAAACACGATTCAGAAGCACATTTGCAAAAAGCCATTAAACATTTATTGAGTCGTGTCGTGGCGCAAGATTTCAAACCTGAAATTGCAAGGAGAGTCAATGAGTTTAATAATATGCATTTTAAAATGCCCGTGAAGAGTTTGAATTTCAAATATAATCAATCGAACTGGGGAAGTTGTTCTAGCCAAGGAAATTTAAATCTTTCGACTCGATTATTATTTGCACCTGATGATGTGGTTGATTATGTAATTATTCATGAGTTAGCTCATTTGATTGAATTAAATCATTCGGATAGATTTTGGAAATTGGTAAATGATGCGATGCCAAATTATAAAGAAAAGGAAGATTGGTTGAAAGAGAATGGACACCTTTGCCATTTTTGAATTAGAAATGGACTTGGAAAGTCCAGCTACTTACCTACGAAAAATCTATTTCTGTATTGTCTCCAATATTTAGACTTTGACTCCAACCTTTAATTGCAGCATCACTTCCGATGACGCTATTTTGTAAAACTATATTTGCGATCGAAGCATAACTTCCGATGATAGAATCTTTAATGATTGCATAATCAATGACGGTGTTATTTCCAATTGTAACATGAGGACCAATGATTGAATTTTGAATTTCGCAATTATCTCCAATACTGACAGGGTGGATGATAATTGTTCCTTCAAAATGAGGAAGATTTGAAGAACCATAACTTTGTTTATTCAAAAGCATGGCATTCGTTTCCAAAAGAATTCCCTTTTTCCCACAATCAAACCAATTATCGACTGGCATCGTGGTAATTTTTGCACCTTGTTCAATCATTCGTTGGAGACCATCTGTTAATTGAAATTCATCATAGGTACGTAAATTATTTTCGATATTATATTCAATACTATCGAGCAATAAATTAACCTCATCAATTTTATACAAACCAACCATTGCCAAATTTGACTTTGGAATTTTTGGTTTTTCAATCACCTTACTGACCATCCCATCTTCACCTTTTTCTACGACTCCGAAATTTCGTGGATCTTCTACTTTTTGCACCCCTACACATGAATTCGACGTATTCATCATTTTTTCTAAATCAACATCAAAAATAGTATCTCCTAAAACTATAAAAATCCCATCTTCATTTCTCAAAACATCTCTTGCTGTCCAAATCGCATGTCCCAAACCAAAACGTTCTTCTTGGTTCACAAACTCCATATTGAGATCTGGGTAATTTTGTTCAACGAAATTTTTAATTTTTTCACCTAGGTAGCCGATGATAAAAACAAAATCCTTAACTCCTGCTTCCACAAGTTGATCGATGATAAATGAAATAATTGTCTTCCCTGCAACCGGGATCAGAGGTTTAGGTTGCGTGTAGGTTAGCGGTCTAAGATTGGTACCTGCTCCAGCTACGGGAATTACTGCTTTCATAGAAGGGAATTCTTATTTAATTTTTTTATAAAAAAAGAAAGTTAGAGGTGCCTAGTTTTAAAACGATAGAACTTTATTAAAGTTTAGGTAAAAAAACTCAACTCATCTTTCTTGTACGAACTCGAAATATAGTGATTTTTTTTTGGAAAGATTAAACAAGGCTTTAAGATTTAAAAGTTGATTAGTTTGTGGAAATAAAAAAAGCCTTACTCGATGAGTAAGGCTTTAATATTTTTCATAAAATCTTAATCTTTTTGGTCGGGACTTGAAAAGTCCCACAACTGGTTACGATTTAAAAAATCGTTTTATCCTTCTAATGCAGCAGCTCCACCAACAATTTCCGAAAGTTCTTTCGTAATTGATTCTTGCCTTGCTTTATTGTAAATGACCTTCATATCTTTAATCATTTCTTCTGCATTTTCAGTTGCTTTATCCATGGCAGTCATTCGAGCACCATGTTCAGAAGCATGCGTATCGAGTAAGAATTTTTGGAAAGTCGTTTGTAAAATACTTGGAACTAATATTTCCAATAATTCTTTTTCGCTCGGTTCAAAAATATAATCTGCTCGATGTTTATTTTCACCTGAAGTTTCTAATTTTTCAACTGGCAAAAATTGATGCGTTTCAGCAAATTGCATTCCTGCATTTTTGAATCGACTATAAGAAACAGTTACTGCGTCAAATTCTTTTCCTTCAAAACCATCCATCAACATTTGAGAAACTTGAGCAATATTATCGAAACTAAGATCGCTAAAAATTTCAACGTGGTCATTCACGATTGTACAATCGGTATAACGCTTTTTGAAAAACTCATATCCCTTTTTTCCAATACAAACAATTGTCAATTTTCCAGCAGCTCGTTGCTTTGAAAATCTTTTTTCAATTGTTGCTACTGCAGATTTGATGACATTCGAATTGAATGCACCTGCCAAACCTCTGTTAGAAGTTACTACAACTACTGCCGCATTCTCAACTATTCTCTCTTGTCCAAATGTTGTATTAGCACCTCCTTCAATATTTGAAAGAATATTTTTCAACATATCATTCAACTTATTCGCATACGGACGCATCTGCACGATTGCATCTGTTGCCCGTCGCAATTTAGCTGCCGAAACCATCTTCATGGCTTTGGTAATTTGTTGTGTCGATTTTACCGACGAAATCCTATCTCTTACTTCTTTTAAATTAGCACCCATGGTTTTGAATTAGTTATGAGTGATAAGTTATGAGCGATGAGTCTTGAGTTATAAAACTCACCACTCATCACTTATAACTCATCTCTAAAAAAACTATTTATACTGAGCAGACATTTGTGCTGCTAATTTTACTACTACTCCTGTTGCTTCGTCAGTCAATTTACCTGCTTTGAAAGTCTTCAACACTTCTGGGTGTTTTTGTTCCAAAGTAGTTAAAAACATTTCTTCAAATTCTTTCACCTTATTAACAGGTACATTTTGAAGTAAACCTTTTGAACCTAGGTAAATGATCGCAACTTGCTTTTCTACAGACATTGGAGAGTACTGTGCTTGTTTCAAAATTTCCACATTACGTTCTCCTTTTCCTAGAATAGCAGTTGTTGCAGCATCCAAATCAGAACCGAATTTAGAGAATGCCTCTAACTCTCGGTAAGATGCTTGATCCAACTTCAATGTACCAGATACTTTTTTCATCGACTTAATCTGAGCAGAACCTCCTACCCGTGATACTGATACCCCTACATTAATTGCAGGACGCACACCAGCGTTGAATAAGTTCGACTCCAAGAAAATCTGACCATCAGTAATCGAAATTACGTTGGTTGGAATATATGCAGATACATCACCCGCTTGAGTTTCAATGATCGGCAAAGCGGTCAAAGATCCACCACCTTTTACGATTGGTTGTCCTTTGTCATCTTTTGCATTAGCCAAAGATTCAGGTAAATCATTCATGCTTCTTGCGATCTCATCATTAGCGATGATTTTTGCAGCACGCTCCAATAAACGAGAGTGTAAGTAAAATACATCTCCAGGATATGCTTCCCGACCCGGAGGTCGTCTAAGCAATAAAGATACTTCCCGATATGCAACTGCTTGTTTTGATAAATCATCAAAAACAATCAATGCAGGTCGTCCTGTATCTCTGAAAAATTCTCCAATAGCCGCTCCAGCAAATGGTGCGTAATATTGAAGTGGTGCTGGATCAGCTGCAGAAGAAGAAACAATTACAGTATATGCCATTGCTCCATTTTCTTCCAATGTTTGAGCAACGTTTGCAACTGTAGATGATTTTTGACCTGAAGCTACATAGATGCAGAATACAGGTTCTCCTCTGTCATAAAATTCTTTTTGATTAATGATAGTATCAACTGCAATCGCAGTTTTACCCGTTTGACGGTCACCAATAATCAACTCCCGTTGTCCTCTTCCAATTGGAATCATAGCATCGATTGCTTTGATACCAGTTTGAAGTGGTTCGTTTACGGGTTGTCTGTAAATTACACCAGGTGCTTTTCTTTCGATTGGCATTTGGTAAGTCTTTCCTTCGATTGGACCTTTACCATCGATAGGTTCTCCAAGGGGATTAACAACACGTCCAATCATACCTTCTCCTACTTCAAGAGATGCGATACGACTAGTTCGACGTACTTTAGAACCTTCTCGTATACCGTCACCAGCTCCTAACAAAACAACTCCTACGTTATCTTCCTCAAGGTTCAATACGATAGCTTGAACTCCAGTTTCGAATTCTACCAACTCCCCCGCTTGCGCTTGAGTAAGTCCGTAAACACGAGCGATACCGTCACCTACTTCTAGTACAGTACCTACTTCTTCGAGTTCTGCAGCAGTTTGAAAACCAGATAATTGCTGCTTTAAGATTGCGGATATTTCGTCAGGTTTAACACCTACCATAATCTTTGGATTTTATGATTAAAAAATATATTTATTGTCTGACTGTCTCACTTCGCTTATTGTTTTATTGTTTTGAAAAAAACAGTAAAACAGTTTAGCAGATTAACAATCTATTTTAATTTACATTACTAGTTAACTCTTTTTTGAGTTTTTTCAATCGAGTCGCAACACTTGCATCATATAAGCTATGCCCTACTTCAATCACAAATCCACCAAGTAATGATGCATCTACTTTAGTTTCGATTTCAACTGTTCCTCCACCTTGAGTCATTTCAGAACGAATTTTATCTTTGATCTTTTCCAAAGTCTCTTCTTTCAAAGGGGTGGCAGAAATAACGGTTGCACTCGTGATGTTTTTAATTGCTCGATATTGATTGATAAATTCATCACATATTTCAGGAAGAAATTCCTCTCGACCTTTGGTCAAAACAATATTGGTAAAAGCCATCGTCATTTCATCAAAGCTTTCTCCAAAAATCGCTTGAATAATACTACGTTTTTTGGCCGCATTGATAATCGGACTTTTAAGCATCAAATACATATCTCTATTTCCGTTCGCTGCTTTGAAGGCTTGAATGTCACCCAAAATAGTTTGCAATTTACCTTGCTCTTGGGCTAGGTCAATTAAAGATTTTGCATATCGTCCAGCTAATTTTGCTACTGACATTTTATTATTGGTTAGTAGTTGATTTAAAAATCAACTGATTAACTTAATTTAATATTCTTAATCAATTCATTAGCCAACGCTTCTTGATCTTCGTTGCCTTTGAGTTGTTTCCTGATTACTCTTTCTGCTATAGCTAAAGCGATTAAACTTGATTGGTTTTTCACTTCAGAAATAGCTACTTTCTTTTGACTTTCAATCTCCATCTTAGCGTTTGCCATTATTCTCTCCGCTTCTTCTGTCGCTTTTACTTTTGCTTCTGCTACGATTTGATCTTTAGTAGCTTTAGCATCAGCAATAATTTGTGCTTGCTCTTCTCTGGCATCAGCAATCATTTTTGCATTGTCTACTTTTAAGTTAGCCATGTCGATTCGAGCTTTTTCGGCTTCGTCCAAAGCTTCTTGGATATCCGTATTTCTTTGACCCAACATATCACTCATGGGTTTCTTTGCAGCTCTGATTACAAAAAACCAAAAGACCAAGAAGATTACAGTTGTCCAAATAAACAAACCATAATCAGGATTTAGCAATAAATCACTTATAGATAAAAACATAATCTCTTAGTTTAATTTTATATCATTAATCAACCCATTTGCAAAAGACTCGTTATCGTCTTTTCCCATCAGTTGTTTTTGAATAACTTTCTCAGCAATCTCTAATGCAAAAATACCAGAATTCTTTTTTAACTTCTTTAAAGCAACATTCTTTTCCGCATTGATTTCAGTTCGAGCACTTCCAATAATTTTATTAGCAGCTACTTTTGCCTCATCTTTTGCATCATTAATGATTTGATCTTTCGCAGCTCTTGCTTCTTTCATGATAGCAGATTGTTCTCCACGAGCTTCCCCTAGAAACTTAGCACTTTCTTCTTTGAAACTTTCCATCTGTGCTCTTGCTGCTTTCGAATCTTCTATTGCTTTTTGGATACTATTATCTCTTCTTTCCAATGCATCCACGATAGGTTTGAATGCAAAGTTTCTCATGATGATCCAAAACAAACCAAAGATAACAACCGTCCAAAGAATCAATCCTGGATAAGGTAATATTGGAGTAAATTTAGCTAGTAAAAACATTTCTAAATTTTATTTTTAATTTAAAATAACCACTTGTTTGTGAACATGAATTCCGCCACCAACCGTGACGGAATTCAATTCTTGCTTTTTGCTTCTCGGTGGATATTATCCTACCAAGAAAGCCATTACGATTGCAATCAATGCAGCACCCTCTACCAAAGCGGCAGTCAAAATCATGTTTGCACGGATGTCACCTACAGCCTCTGGCTGACGAGCGATTGCTTCCATAGCTTTAGCTCCAATGTTACCAATACCGATACCAGCACCGATAACCGCTAAACCCATTCCAATTCCAGCTAATGAACCCATAATTGAAAATATTTATATGGTTAAAAAAAAAGTTAAAATTCTAATTTAATGTGCAGCTGCATGATCATGAGAATCTCCATGATCGTGATCATGTGCTTCTTCAGTCGATGCATTCAAATATGCTGCTGTCAAAATTGTAAATACAAATGCTTGAATAAATGCAACTAATAATTCAATTGCCATCATAAACATTGTAAGTAATATAGAACCTGCAGAGGTTAACCACGCAATCCCATCTCCTGCTGCATCTCTAGCGATAAAAATCAAACTCACAAAAATAATCATTACCATGTGACCTGCTGTGATATTTGCAAACAAACGCAACATCAAAGTAATCGGCTTAATGAATACACCAATAATCTCTACAGGTGTCAAAATAGTGATTTTCAACCATGCAGGTACTCCTGGCATCCAAACAATGTGTCCCCAGTAATGTGCATTTCCACTAAGATTTACTACAAGGAATGCCGCAACTGCTAACACTAAGGTTACAGAAAGACTTCCTGATACATTTGATCCTCCCAAAAATGGAACTTGACCAAATAGATTTAATCCTAAAATGAAAAAGAAAATTGTTAATAAGAATGGTAAGAATTGTTTCCATTTTTTCCCTAAGAAAGGTTTAGCAACCTCTTCTTGAATAAAAACAATCATTGGTTCAAAGAATCCTTGAACACCACTTGGCGCTTTACCTTCATTCGTTTTGTATAATTTAGTAATTCTAAAAAATACTAACATCATAAAAAGACAAACTAAAAACATACTTACTACATTCTTAGTGATTGAGAAATCATAGAATGAAGTGAAATCTCCACCAAATACTCCAAAGTCCCAAGCTGTTTTATCTTCTAAATAAAATTTCTGCCCATCATGCATGAAGTAAGAAATCTCTTTTTCTTTGCCTTCAACTGTTTTTGTTTCATGATGAAATGGATGTGCGTCATCACTTGCAATAGAAAGATGACCTTCCGCCATTTCAGGTGTTGGATTAGTAATTTTATTAACTGTTCCTCCATTCAACACATATCCATCTACAATGTCAGATCCATCTCCGTGATGCCCATGAATGTGAAAATCCCCAGAAGAAAATGTAGACCATTTACCAGTATCCTTATTATACAAAATACATGGTAATGGAAAACTCCAAGGGCCAATACTATAAACATTTGCATCTGAAATGTGATGAAATGCAATTGCCTCTACATCAATTCCTTTACTTTCACTTCCACCTTCTGCTTGAGCAATTTGGGTGAATGCTAAAAGAAGTCCAAAAACTAGTGCAAAAAATATCCTAGATAATTTCATATCGATCTGTTCAAAAAAGTGAATCTGAAATATATTTTTTCTCTTTAAAAAGATTTGACTTCCAAGAGTACCAAATAAAATTTTGTGGCTCCATTAAAAATCGGTGCAAAGGTAGTTATTCCTTCTAGTTTTTAAAAGCTTAAAAACTCTTTTTTACAGTTATTTTTGATTTTTTTTTCTTTTTTGGAAGCTTTCTTCCTCGAACAAATCGAACTGCACTCTTAAATGAAAAATGGCTAACACGAATCATATCGCATTAGCCATTATTTATATTTAAAAATTCTACGAATTATTTATCTCGCAAAATTTACTGCTCTAGTTTCTCGAATTACCGTTACTTTCACTTGTCCAGGATATTGCATCTCATCTTGGATCTTTTGAGAAATCATAAACGATAAATCTTCTGCATATTGATCAGATACTTTATCACTTTCCACAATTACTCGAAGTTCTCGACCAGCTTGCATCGCATAGGCTTTTTGAACATTATCATGAGCCAATGCTAATTCCTCTAATTCACCAATTCGTTTCAAGTAACTTTCCAAAATCTCTCGTCTTGCTCCTGGCCGTGCTCCTGAAATAGCATCACATGCCTGAACGATTGGAGAAATAATATTATTCATTTCGATTTCATCGTGATGCGCTCCGACTGCATTGCAGATCACAGCATTCTCACCATGCTTTTCACAAATTTTCATTCCAAGCGGTGCGTGTGGCAATTCAGAATCTTCCTCTGATACTTTCCCAATATCATGTAAAAGTCCTGCTCGTTTTGCCATTTTAACTTGCTTCGGATTTAATCCTAACTCCGCTGCCATACTTGCACATAAATAAGCTGTCTCGATAGAGTGCTTCAATAAGTTTTGACCGTAAGATGATCGGAAACGCATTCGCCCAATCATTTTTACCAAATAAGCATTCAAGCCGTGGATATCTAATTCCATCACCGTTCGTTGTCCGATCTCGACAATTTGCTCATCTAGTTCTTTTCGAGTTTTAGCAACTACTTCTTCGATTCGAGCTGGGTGGATTCTTCCGTCTGCTACCAATCGTTTTAATGACAATCGACAAACTTCTCTTCGAATCGCATCAAAACCAGAAATGATAATTGCCTCTGGTGTATCATCCACTACAATTTCTGCTCCTGTTGCTGCTTCCAAAGCTCGAATATTTCGCCCTTCTCGACCGATAATTTGACCTTTCAAATCATCTGACTCCAGGTTGAAAACTGAAACGGTATTCTCAATCGTATATTCCGCACACATTCTTTGAATGGATTGGATGACGATTTTCTTAGCTTCTTTATTGGCATCAACTTTTGCTTGCGAAATAGTATCTTTTACAATTTGCATCGCATCCATTTCAGCTTTAGATTTTACTGCTTCGAGTAACTCTTCTTTTGCGTCAGCCTCACTCAAGTTTGCTACTTTCTCCAATGCTTCGATGTGCTTCTGATTGGCATTTTCCAAATCCTCCTTTTTCTTCGAAATAATTTTTAATTGCTTATCTAAATTTTCACGAATCGTTTTTAACTCAGCTTCCTTTCCTTCAAAATCAGTTTTTTTACTATCTAAAGATTGTTGCTGACTTTTTAATTTTTCTTGCTTTTGCTTTAAGCCATTTTCCAAATCCTTAATTTCCATCTCTCTATCTTTCATCGCAACCTTTTGGTCACCCTTGTAGCTTTCGAAGTCGGATTTCAAGCGAGAAAATTTATCCTTTGCTTCACCAATTTTCTTTCGCTTGATGCTTTCGTTTTTCTTTTCAGCTTCAGCTTGGATGTCTTTGGCTTTTAACCTAGCGGTGATAATTACTTCGTCAGCTTTTCTATCTGCGGCTTCTAGCTTGGGTTTCTCTGAAGATTTTTTTGCAAAAAATCCCAAAACGGCTCCAACTACTAATGCTGCGACTGCTCCAATTATGGCTTCTAGTCCCATGTTGTTTTTAATTTATTTTATATATGAAAAAATAGATCTGGAAATGAAGTGCTTAATATGTATAAGTAAATATGTACTTATATAGGGACTTAAAAAGTCTCTAAACAAGAAACGATTCAAAGAATCGTACTACAATACTTAATCAAACATTTACACACAGAAGAGAAAGGATGGGAAATTTAGCCCAAAAGAGAATCGAGCAATCCATCTAATTGATGGATTTTATCAGAAAGGTCAGCACCGGGGGTCATTTCTTTATCCGTTTGTGCCTTGTGAAAGTCAACTGCATAAGTTAGGAGGGTCATTGCCAGACAATCTTGTTTGTCTTTTTTGATATAAGTCAACTGAAATTTGTTGATTTTTTCATTGACATCCTTAACGATTTTACGAATTGTATGCTCGTCGCCCGCCTTTATTTTCAAAGGGTAGGGACGGCCTGCAATTAGTACTGTTATATTTAAGGTGTCTTGTCCTTCCATTACTTTAACTGTTTTTTAGTCGGTCAATACATTTATCAATATCTTTGATGTATTGTTCGATTTCCTTCCTCAATTTCTTAGAATGCTCGGGATCATCCTCTTTTTTCTCCTCTAAAGCTAGAGTCGTTTTCTCTAACTTATTTTCCAAATCATTGGTTTTATTACTGTATTTCGATAACTCCCTTCGGAGTTTATTGTTTTCTTCTAAATATTTATCTCTTTCTTTTTGGGCACGGTCGAGTCTGGAAGCCAATTGCTTGACTTTCATTTCGATAGTGTCCATTTTTTCTGATAAATTATTCATAGTGTAGCTGGTCGCCTTAGCTGCCAGCGAAAATTTTGATAAAAATTTTTAAAAATATTATTTAGTCAATAGTTTTTGATTGACTCTTTAGAGTTTGTTTAAATTTTTAACTACCTGAAAATTAACTTCGTTTTTGAATGGAACTTGGTTTTCAGAATGGTAAAATTTTAATGTACTCTTACTATTTTTTTTTGCCAAAAAACCGCTGCGCTCCTTTTTGGTGGGCAGCTAAATCGACCCTCTACCTGCGAATTACTGCGCCTAATTTACTTTCGTAAGTTTGAATCAATTGATTCATGATTTTTTCAATCTCTTTATCCTTCAACGTTTTTGTAGGATCTTCAAAAATGTAACTGACTGAGTAGGATTTTTTACCTGCGCCGAGTTGTTCTTCATTTTCGTACACATCGAATAAGTTGATGTCTTTTAACAATTTCTTTCCTGCTTTTTGAGCAATTGCTGAAATCTGATCAAAATTAACAGATTTTTCTATAACTAATGCTAAATCTCTACGAATAGATGGAAATTTTGTTATTTCCGTAAAGTTGATCTTATGTTTACGTAGAGCTTTCAGAATAGATGCCCAATTAACATCAGCAAAAAATACATCTTGTTTGATCCCCATTTCTTTGAGAATCTTAGTTTGTACTTTTCCAAAAGTAACTAATTCTTGCGCTCCTCGATGATATTTTAAACCAAAATTAAACACCTCGTCTTGGATGGCCGTTTGCTGGAATTTTTGAATTCCTAACCTTTCCAACAAGTTATTCACATAAGTTTTTAGGGAGTAAAATGAGACTTTCGCTTTGTCTTGATTCAACCAACTTTCCTCGAATCGTTGCCCCGTCATCAACAAACTTAAATGTGCATTTTCTTGATAGGGAAATTCTCCCTCTGCTAACCTTTTATACGTATTGCCAAATTCAAATAATTTGACACTCCCATTTCGTCGATTTTGATTATGTAAAATTGCTTCCAATCCTCCAATCAAAATACTTGCTCGCATCACATCCAAATGAATATTAGATGTGTTATTGACAAAAACCAATTCATTTTCAGGAACCGGAATCATCGTTTGATAATATTTAGATTGGGTAAGCGACAAAGCCATCATTTCACTAAATCCATTCCCAGTCAAAAATGCGCTGGTGATATTTTGAACTTTCCCTTTGTCCACTCCAGTGCGAAGGGTAACTGCACTTCTAATTTGGTTGGAAACGGGTACTTTGTTAAATCCATAAATTCTAAGAATTTCTTCAATCACATCAACCTCTCGAAGAACGTCTGCTTTGTTGGTTGGAATCGCTACTCGCATTCCTTCTGCAGTTTCCGTCACGACATCAATTTCCATTGCTTCAAAAATATCTCGAACTTCTTTTGGAGAAATTTCTACTCCGATCAATCTGTTGACATTATTAAAAATAATATCGATTTCTTTTTTCTCAATCTTAGTTGGATAAATATCTACCACTTCTGATGCAATTTCTCCACCACCATATTCTTGAATCAACAATGCTGCTCTTTTCAATGCATACAAAGTTACATTTGGATCACTCCCCTTTTCAAAAACTTTGACAGCATCGGTGAATAACAAATGTCGAGTACTTGTTCGTCGAGTCATCTTCGCATGAAAATGAGCTGCTTCCAAAAAGATATTCGTAGTAGTATCAATTACACCAGAGTTTAATCCTCCGAAAACACCTGCAATACACATTCCTTTTTCATTGCCATCACAAATCATCAAATCCTCTGCATGTAATTTTCGCTCCACTTCGTCCAAACATAAAAATGGAGTGCCTCCTGATAATTTTTTAACAATCACTTTCCCGCCTTCGATCTTATCCGCATCAAATGCATGCAAAGGTTGCCCTAATTCATGCAAAACAAAATTCGTGATATCGACAATATTATTGATCGGTCGAACACCGATAGAATTCAATCGTTTTTTAATCCAATCAGGTGATTCTTGAATGGTTACACCTTTTATAGTTACCCCTGAATATCGAGGACAAGCTTCGGTATCTTCGACAACTACTTCGATGGGGTAAGAATTATTATCAACTTTGAAGTTATCCACAGATGGCATGTTAACAACTCCATCTCCGCCGTAATTTATTTTTAAAGCTGCCGCCAAATCTTTGGCAGAACCAGTTTGAGAAGTTGCATCGGAACGATTTGGGGTCAGGCCGATTTCGTAAACTACATCATTTTCAATTTCGAAATAGTCTTTTGCCAAAGAGCCAGCTGCTACTTCTTCCGGCAAAACAAGAATTCCATCATGACTATTTCCCAAACCTAATTCATCTTCTGCACAGATCATTCCTTCGGAAACTTCGCCTCGGATTTTTCCTT
>Ga0209712_10002394_pt1 | contig 15452 bp, 18 predicted proteins | sample ArcOceMetagenome_FD_187443 | JGI IMG/M metagenome (GOLD analysis project Ga0209712, IMG submission 187443) | Marine eukaryotic phytoplankton communities from Arctic Ocean - Arctic Ocean - Greenland ARC118M Metagenome (SPAdes) (version 2) | ecosystem: Environmental > Aquatic > Marine > Oceanic...
TGCACCCGTTGGAGTCGCATTACAGGTATTGATTACCTTGAAATATTGATATTCTATCATTGGAGCGGAAAACGAGATGCGATACCAGCCACCGCGTGGTCGCGTACCCTTGGGGTCGCTTCACTGGTATTGACTACCTTGAAATATTGAATTTATCATTGGAGCGGGAAACGAGATGCGATACCGGCCACCGCGTGGTCGCGTACCCTTGGGGTCGCTTCACTGGTATTGACTACCTTGAAATATTGAATTTATCATTGGAGCGGGAAACGAGATTCGAACTCGCGACCCCAACCTTGGCAAGGTTGTGCTCTACCACTGAGCTATTCCCGCATAATGATATTGTACTTGCGTACACTTTTTATGGTCATTGCCCAGTCCCTGAGCTACTACAAAATATGTCCTAAATTTTGCCTTACAGGCCATCTTGTAGATGTTCAAAATTGTTCCATACAATTTTGTCCCGCACAATGATGTTCTCGCTTTGAGCTGTGGTTGCCTAAAGCGATGCGCATTCTACAAAAATAAGACTTCAATGCAAGCATTAAAGCCAAATTTTATAATATTTTTTGCTAATCACGACATATTGATTGAATAGCGAACAAATATTCATAGGTGAAATTAGATAGTAAATACATGTTGGCGGTAATAAACCATTTCGGCGATAGACTCGCGAATATCATCCAGCGCTAGATGTACACCTTTTTTGTGAAAGCCATCCAGCAATTCTGGTTTCCAACGACGAACTAACTCTTTAATCGTACTGACATCAATATTTCTATAATGAAAATATTTTTCAAGTTCAGACATATACTTGACTAAAAAGCGGCGATCCTGGCCTATGGTGTTTCCACATAATGGGGATATCCCCTTAGGAACAAAGTCTTGCAAAAATAAGATGGTTTGTTCAACAGCTTGTTGTTCGTTAACATCACTATTGCGACAACGTTTAGTGAGTCCTGATTTACCATGGGTATCTGTGCACCATTGATCCATACCATTAAGGACTTCATCAGGCTGATAAATAGCTAATACTGGCCCTTCGGCCAATATATTAAGATCCTTATCTGTCACTATGGTAGCAATCTCCAAAACCACATCGGTCTGTGGCTCTAATCCTGTCATTTCCATATCGATCCAAACTAAATTTTCGTTATTGACTGGCATACAGACTCCTCGGTGAAATTTATGGTGCGAACAACAAATACATTAATAATTTGGTATCCATCTCTTCAACCGTTAATATGATACAAGAATTGGTATTAATTACAGCAAAGATAAAACGTGGCTAAAAAACCTAAGTTAACAGACAGGCAAAAACGACAAGTTTCAGTAAACCGCACCAAGCGTCTTTCAGGCGGTGACAAGTCAAACGAAATTGAAGATAATCAGTTTGGTGAGCAACAGAATGGTCGAGTAATAGGTCGATTTGGTAAACATGCAGATGTTGAAGACTCTGCAGGAGTTGTTCACAGATGTCACATGCGACGCACCATTAACAGTGTGGTTTGTGGAGACGACGTGCTCTTCAGGCCCGGAAAAGATCAGTCATTAACTATCAGCGGTATTATTGAGATTGTCCAAGACAGAAAATCCGTTCTCACTCGCCCTGATTTTTATGATGGGGTGAAACCTGTTGCAGCTAACATCGATCAAATAATCATAGTCAGTTCGGTTTTACCTAGTTTGTCCCTGAATATTATCGACAGATACTTAGTTGCGGCAGAGGACGTGGAAATTACGCCTGTAATATTATTAAACAAGGTTGAGTTACTCGACTCACAACAACTTATTGAAGTGGAGAGTCAGCTAAATATTTATCGGAATATAGGCTATCAGATTGTCTATACCAGTTGTAAAACAATGACTGGGCTTGATGAACTTGCTATATGCTTAAAAGACAAGGTCAGTGTATTTGTTGGCCAGTCAGGTGTAGGGAAGTCAAGTTTAATTAATGAGTTATTGCCCGAAGCAGACGAAATCATTGGCGACATATCCAACAATTCAGGGTTAGGCCAGCACACCACTACAACAGCCAAACTACTACATTTTCCTGCTGGTGGGGATTTAATTGATTCACCTGGTGTACGTGAATTTGCTTTATGGCATCTACCTGCAGAAAGACTGACGAATGGGTTTAGGGAATTTAGAGACTATTTAGGAGGCTGTAAATTTCGAGATTGTAAGCATGGTGATGATCCCGGCTGTCTAATTAAAGCCGCAGTTGAAGATGGTAAAATAAGCCCGCAACGTTATCAAAGCTATCATAAAATATTGTTGAATATGGACGAGCTACGCCCAGCACATACAAAGGTGTAATGTTCCTCAGTTTACGCATCAATTAGCCTGCAAAATCAACTAGCATATAGCCTATTAGACTTAGTTAAGAGCAAACTACTTAGAATATTACGGTACAATTCTGGATGGTAAGTTAGATTATTAGGAAAAGTTACTTTGTTAGACTCGTTAAAAATTGCTCTGCAATATATCACCCCAAAACACCTGTTATCTCGTTTGGTGGGTACGCTAGCTGCAGCGCAAGCTGGTGCTGTTACTACAGTCATGATTAAATTCTTTATTAAACAATATAAAGTTGATATGTCTGAAGCACTAAACTCTGATCCTGAGTCCTATTCATCATTTAACGCATTTTTCACGCGGCAACTTAAAGTCGACGCTAGGTCGATATGCCAAGATGAAAAACAACTTGCCTTACCGGTCGATGGTGCAGTAAGTCAACTAGGAGATATTGTCTATGATGCCATTTTCCAAGCTAAAGGCCATAACTACAGTTTAACCACTTTGCTGGGTGGTAAGCCTGAACTTGCAAGGCCATTTTTAGATGGTAAATTTGCCACGATTTATCTTTCTCCTAAAGATTATCATCGTATTCATATGCCGATAGATGGGCAGCTTACCGATATGATTTTTGTACCTGGCGAGCTATTTTCAGTGAGCCCTCTAACCGCAGAACGTGTACCCGGATTATTTGCTAGAAACGAAAGAGTAGTGGCTATTTTTGAAACTGAAATAGGTAAAATGGCCATGGTATTGGTAGGCGCGACTATTGTGGCCAGTATTGAAACAAAATGGGCAGGTACGGTGTCACCACCGGCTGGTAAAAATGTACAGCATTGGCAGTACCCTACCCAAGGCGAAAATTCTGTATTTATCAAAAAAGGTGAAGAGATGGGTTTGTTTAAACTCGGCTCAACCATAGTGGCTTGCTTCGAAGCTGACATGATAGAATTTTCCGATTTAAGTGCAGGAGACGTTACGCGTCTCGGTGACGTTTTCGCAAACATAACGAAGTAATCCTCTTGGATCCTGTTAAAAAAAGCCTATGGTCATTGCACATCACTATGATGTTGCTAGGTGCCACAGCATTATTCTCTAAAATTCTACCCTTATCTGCGGTAGATATTACATTTGGTCGTGCCGCTATTGCCTGCATCACGTTGTTTGGCATCGTAAAAATATTCGGAAAATCAATATTATTAGACTGTAAAAAAGACTATTTTGTTGCTCTGTTTTTAGGTCTACTCATGGCAGCGCATTGGGTTAGTTATTTTGCTGCTATGCAGTATTCATCAGTATCAGTGGGTATGATAGCCTTATTTACATTCCCCGTAATGACCGTACTTTTAGAGCCTTTCTTTGAGGGAATACGTTTAGTTTGGCAAGATTTAGTTAGCGCCATTGTTGTGCTTTTTGGTATTTTTCTGATAGTGCCAGAAGTGTCTCTAGATAACGAAATTACGCAAGGTGTGTTGATTGGTGTAAGTTCAGCCGTCTTGTATTCTTTTAGAAACTTGGTGCACCGAAAACACTTTTCTCACTACACAGGTGCTCACGCCATGGCCTATCAAACCTTGGTGATTTTTATCTCCCTTAGCTTTTTTTCAAGTGATGAGTTATTCAAGGCCAGCCAAGAAACCTATGTTGGTCTGGTTATACTGGGTATATTTTTAACGGCTGTGCCCCATGCTTTAATTGCTGCAAGCCTTAAACATTTACGTGCTAAAACCTTTTCATTGATTGCCTGTATGCAGCCGCTTTATGGTGTAACTCTTGCGATACTAGTGTTAGATGAACAGCCTAGATGGCAAACCTTAGTCGGTGGTTTGTTAGTGATTTCAGCAGCCATTTATGAAACCATCAACACACAAAAACTACACAGTAAATAATGGCTAGAGAGCTAACACAATGCTGATATTCGCCCATAGGGGTGCCAGTGCCAATGCGCCTGAAAACACCTTACTAGCTATTGATCAAGCCTTAATTCAGCAAGCTGATGGCATTGAGATAGATGTCTATCAACTCGGCAATGAATTAGTGGTTATTCATGATAAATGGATCAGTAGAACAACCAACGGTAAACGCCCATTATCTGATTATACTCTCAAAGAATTACAAACATTAGACGCAGGCCAAGGTCAATTTGTACCAACACTTTGGCAAGTATTGGAACGTGTACAAGGGCAGTGTTTGATAAATATTGAAGTGAAGGGTGTGGATGATGTGTCACTAGTGAATCTATGCATTAACAAAGCGGTCAGCCAGTTAAATTTTGAACCTGAGCAATTTATCGTTTCATCTTTCAACCACCACCTGTTATTGGCTTTTAAAAGTATTGCGGCCAACATCAAGATTGGAGGGCTGACGGGCAGTAATCCATTAGATTACGCGCGATTTGCACAAGAGCTGCAAGCATACTCGGTTAATGCTGATATAAGTTTTGTTGATGAGGCTTTTGTAATAGATGCACACAATCGAGGTTTGAAAATGTTTGTTTATACCGTTGACGAACCTGCAGACCTTCTAAGGTTGCAATCTTGGGGAGTAGATGGTGTATTTAGTAATGGACCAGCTAAAGCTAAAGTGATACTGGCGTCAAAAATTAAGAACTAGCACAACCAGAATCACAATCTTCGCAGCTCTGACATAATTTCAAGTTTACTAAATGCGCACCAACAATTAATAAGGCACCAACTGCAATAGTGAAAGGTTCGTAAGACTCGCCAAACATGTCTTTATTCCAATAAATCAAACCGCCTAATACTAGACTGTATAAAGGATAGAGCTGTCGATGGTAACGATAGAATCCTGAAAACAATGCCCAAAACCCAATGATCATCGAAATTGATAAAATGCTTCTTTCAAACCAACCCTGAGCAAAAAATGATGCGCCTACAAAAGGGATAAGTGGGATAAGAATAGGCAATAACAAACAATGCAACGCACACAAACTGGAGGCCCAAATGCCTAGTCGGTCTAATAGCGTTTTATCTTTTGTTACTTGCATTAGTAATTACCTTAACTTAATCGGACGTTATAATATAACATTCCATGAAATTTACAAGCATTTGTGCCTAAAATTTTGCGACGGTAAGAAGACGAAAAAAAACATCGAAATAGGGTGAGTATAAATATATTCACCACCTATATAATCACTGTCCCAACCTGTAAATAATTTAAGGGAATACGACTAAGGCTTTTTAATAATTTTAAGACTTAAGGAAACGGCAAGTAAAACTAGTGCGCCAGCAATAATACCCACTAAACCATTAAGCAAAATAGGCACGATAGATGCCGCGACCTTAATGGATCCGTTGTTTTGTAAGATGGTTTCTAGCTTAGGATCAATAAAGGGGGATACTGCGCACCAAAATACCGCCTCCAACCAAAAACATGGCTGCTGTGCCTACTATAGAAAATGTCTTCATCAAAAGGGTGGCTAAAATCAATGGTCTTCTTTCAGCGGAAGGTTGAATACTGTTATCACTGCCACTCACAGATTTTTTTAGCTACTACAAACCTGCATCATCCAGCTTTACAATGCCATCAACTAAACCATAAACACCCACAGTAAAAGCTAAAGCCAGTAAAGATAAAACTGTCACTTGGGTTGCAAATGACTCTGCTTGTAAAGTGCCAAGTACAATTACCACAATTTTGGCAGATAAAATAAAGTCGGTTCTAATGGCTCTTTTTATTTTTTTTCAAATATCACTAAGTCAGTATTAGTATCGGCTACAGCCTCAAGTTTCTGTGAGTGCTCTTTGTTTATGTCATCTTTGGAGTGTATAAATTTATGCGCTAGCTTTTCGACACCCTCAAAACATAGGTTCAACCCCAGAGATTTGTACGGCATTCAGTGCTAAGTCATCTCCCAACACTCCAGCAGTTTTTTTTTGCGGCAACTTTCGACAAAATAGCCGCGTCATCCAAAAAATAATGGCAATAACATCTATAAGGGCAAGTAAACTAGCAGCAAGCATGATGTTTCCTTATTATAATATTTACCTACTTTTATTTTTCCCTAAGCTGGGAGACCAAAGTACTGGGGAAATGGGTGCTTGGGGAATGGGTTTTAATTCAGCTTTAGGATGATAAGCATAAGCCACTCCTGAAGACACTATGTCGCTTAACTTAACCAACTCGATGCCATGCTGTTGAAGTCTGTCTAAATGTATTTTCAAATATTCAAGTGTTTGTGGATAGGGATGGGCAATACCTACCGCGTAACCATACTTTTTGGATAAACTAAGTAAACGATGAAATTGTTTATCAATCTGCTCTAGGCTTGGAGTGTGGTCAATAAACACATTACGTTTTGCGCTTAACACCCCATTTTTTTTGGCAATAACTTCTGCCTTACTGTATTTAGTGGTGCGGCTATCAACAAAAAATAAGCCCTGCTTAGAGAGAAATTTCATCATTGTCGACATCGGCAATGAAAGTTGAGTCAACCTACTGCCCATATGATTATTAACGCCAACAGCATCAGGCACAGTAGATAAGGCTATTTTTAAAGTATGTACGATTTGATGGGGTCGCATACTAGCAAGCAGTACATTTTTTTCTTGGTTATTTCCCGCCAACGATTCCATTGGCATATGTAACATGACTTCACGTTGCTGGGCTGCGGCACGGTTTGAAAAAGTCTTAGATAAAGGTTTATTCGGTAAAATCGCAAATGCTACATTTGCTGGTAATACAAAGGCCTGCGCATCTTGTTGGTTGTTTCCCATATCATCAATGATCAAAGCAACTTGAGACGCTCTAGTAGAACAACCGATACACAATAGGAAACTAATTAGAAATAAACGCATGTTTTTATTATTATTTTATCCGACAGCATTTCATTTTGATCATAATCATATCAAGTATTTTACTCAGATTGGAGCGTTTAAATACACGAAGGAACTAAAGCTTTAGCCAATTAACAGGGTTAATTGGCTTTCCTTTGTGCCTAATTTCGAAGTACAAGTTAGGTCGGTTTTGCCCTCCACTTTGTCCTAGAAGTGCAATAGCTTCACCCGCCTGAACAGACTCACCCGCTTGCACTAATAACGCTTGGTTATGTCCGTAAAGGCTCATAAATCCGTCTCCATGATCAAGTACAGTCACTAAACCAAAGCCCCTAAGCCAATCAGAATAGAGTACCTTAGCATGATGTATGGCAATCACTGAGTCTCCTGGAGTGCCGTTTATCACCACTCCCTTCCATTTAATTTGACCTTGCCTAAACCTACCAAACATTTTTCTGAGGGTACCTTTGGCGGGCATTAATAAAAGGCCTTTAAGGGTGCTAAGACCACTTAAGGTGACGTCTTGTTGGACGAGTTGTTGTCGCGCTTGGGTTAATGCTTCAAGTAAATTCTTTTCATTAATTTGAAGTTGGGCAATTTTTACTTCTTCAGACTCTATTGCGTTCTGTAGCTCTGTAAGCGTTCCTTCCCTTTCAGTTTGGTTCGCTTTTAACACTTGTTGTTGCTCAAGCTGTTTACCTTGTAACTGCTTTAATTCATTTTGATTATCAATCAACTTGGCATTCACCTTTTGCAGATTTTTGACTAACAAGTTAAAGCTATCGATTTGCAATTTCCGAGCTTTGTTCAAATATTGATAGTAAGTAATAGTACGTTCAAAATTAGTAGCATCTTGTTGATTCAACAACATTTTCGCAAAGTCATAATTGCCTGTCATGTAGGCGCTGCGGATCTGCTTGGCTAATACTATTTTTTGCTGTTCTAAGGAGCCCAAATAACCCTTTTGTTGTTTGCGCAATACTTTAAGTTTTTGTTTATTCTTGTCGAGGGACCTCTGTGTTTTATTGAGTGATGTAGCTGATTTTGCAATCTGTATTTCAATAACTTTCAGGTTATCTTGAAGCGTCCTGGCAGTCGCCAGTTGTTGATTAATTTGCACCTGTTTGTTTTTTATTTGTTGTTGAATACTTTTAAGATCTGACTGTCCTTGCGCATTCGCAACAAACGCAAAACAAGCAATACATAACACTATCAAGAAGAAAAACCTGTGAATTGGGTTTTTCCCTTGGAGTAATGTGTTTTCTATCAATCTCAATTGATTAGTCCACTGTGACGATAGGAGTTCCTGTCATCTCCTTAGGCTGTTCCATCCCCATCAGATGCAGCATAGTGGGGGCAACATCGCTTAATGTGCCACCTGATCTAACAGTTGATTTTTGTCCTACGTGAATAAAGGGAACGAGTTCACTGGTGTGAGCTGTGTGAGCTTGCCCTGTCTGCTCATCTTGCATTTTTTCAGCATTACCGTGATCAGCAGTAATTAAACAGTCACCACCATTACGTTTCATAGCCTCAACGACTCTGCCAACACAAGCATCGACGGCTTCGCAAGCTTTAACGGCGGCGTCAAAGTTACCCGTATGCCCAACCATGTCTCCATTAGGATAATTACAAACAATGACGTCAAACTTACCAGAATCTATTGCTGCGACAAGCTTATCGGTTAACTCAGCTGAATTCATTTCTGGTTGTAAATCATAAGTTGCGACTTTAGGTGATGGGATCAAAATACGCTCTTCACCTTTATATAAGTCTTCACGGCCACCACTATAGAAAAAAGTGACATGTGCATATTTTTCAGTCTCAGATATACGTAGTTGGGTTTTGTGATGCTGAGCCAACCAATCACCCATAACATTAATTAAAGGTACAGGTGGGTATGCTGCTGGAGCATCAATACTCTCGGCATATTGAGTTAGGGTGACAAAGGCGCTTAACTCGATGTGTTTATCTTTATTGAATTCACTAAAATCTTTTTCGACAAAAGGTCGACTAATTTCGCGGGCTCGATCTGCTCTAAAATTCATAAAGAAAACAGCATCTCCTTCTTCCAATGGTACTGCATCACCGATTACTGTTGCTTGCATAAACTCGTCATTTTCTTCACGTTGATATGAAGCATCTAGGGCCTCAGTAGCGCTAGTCGCAAATTTACTTCCTTTACCGTGAGCAATTAAATTGTAGGCGGCTTCGACTCTATCCCAACGGGCATCTCGGTCCATCGCATAATAACGACCAATAACACTGGCCGTTTTGCCTAAGCCTAACTCAGAAAACACGGCATCAGCTGACTGCAATGGTCCCTTTGCACTTCGTGGGGGTGTATCGCGACCATCCAAAAAAGCGTGAAGATATAACTTTTTTGCGCCGCGCTTTGCGGCCATTTTCAAAAAGGCAAAAATATGTTCCTCGTGACTATGTACCCCACCGGCTGACAATAATCCCATGACATGGATGGCTTTACCTTTATCAATAGCTATGTCTAAATTTTTTATAAGTACAGGGTTTTCAAAAAAGTCACCGTCTTTAATTGCTTTAGTCACTCGCGTAAAGTCTTGATACACAACGCGGCCTGCACCTAGATTGACATGACCTACTTCAGAATTACCCATCTGCCCCGGAGGCAGGCCGACGTCTAGCCCTGACCCAGATATTAAGGTGTTGCTGTAGGCATTACACAAGCCATCTAAAACTGGCGTATTAGCATGTGCGATCGCATTGCTTTCCAATTCTTCGCGATGACCCCAACCGTCTAAAATAATCAATGCGGTGGTCTTTTTAGTTTGAGTCATTGTTCAGTCCTTATAGATGAAACTATTTATTAATTTAGTGAGTCATACTAGGACCAAACATAATGTATATACATGGCCTAGTACTTTAATATTAAGCTAATGTTATCCTTACTCGCAATGCACGTCACGGCTAATTCATTTTAAAAACCAAATGTATAACAATAAGTTATTCTTTGTCGCACGGATGAATACACCCTAGGACTGGTTTATACACACAAATTCTATATACTTTGCCCTCTTTTTTTAAGTTACTCACCTTTAAGGGTCACCTGTTATGGATCAAATGGTAGAATTTGTCGTTAATCACTATATTTTATCTGGTTTGTTCGCCGCACTTTTAGCAGCGCTTATATACACCACAGTGGCAAGCCAGCTTTCATCATTAAGAGAGTTAAGTACTCATGAAGCTACTTTATTAATGAACAAAGAAGAGGCTTATATTCTGGATATTCGCCCCGTTGCTGAGTTTAAGAAGGGTCATATTTTAGGTTCTAAACAGATCAAAGCTGAGTTAATCACTAAAGGCGACTTTTCTACACTTGAAAAGTCGAAAGACAAACCCATTATTGTTGTCTGTGCCATGGGCATGACATCAAAACGTACTGCATCTCAAATGCTCAAAGCAGGATTTGAAAATGTCGTGGTATTAAAAGGTGGTATTAGTGCTTGGCAAGGTGCAAGTCTACCCGTCATTAAATAAATTTCAGGGAGTAATTATGAGTAGAGTTGATATTTATACCAAAGGCCATTGCCCTTATTGTCATAGAGCCAAGGCTTTATTGATCAAAAAAGAAGCCGCTTTTAATGAAATTGAAATCGATGTGATGCCTGAATTGCGAGGTGAAATGATCGAACGCGCAAATGGTAAATCAACAGTTCCACAGATTTTCATCAAAGATTATCATGTAGGTGGGTGCGATGAATTGTTTACATTAGAAGCAAAAAACCAACTAGACAGTTTATTAGCTGACTAACAACTAAATTAAAGGAAGTGACATGGCTGACGAGAATCAACCAAACGAAGCTGCAGCGCAGCCAGAAGCGGCCCAAGGCCCAAAGTTTTCAATTCAAAGAATATATACAAAGGATATTTCTTTTGAAGCACCTAATTCACCTGCCATGTTTCAAAAAGAATGGAAGCCAGAGGTACAGTTAGATTTAGATACAAAGAGCAATCCACTAGGTGAAAACCTATATGAAGTGACTTTATCTGTCACTGTTACCGCCAAAATTGGCGAAGAAACAGCATTTTTATGCGAAGTTCAACAAGCTGGCATATTCATGATCGGCGAAATGCCAGAGCAGAATAAGGCTCAAATGATTGGTGCATTTTGTCCAAATACCTTGTTTCCGTATGCAAGAGAAGCTATTTCTAATTTAGTCAATCGCGGTACTTTCCCACCACTAAATTTGGCACCTGTTGATTTCAACTCCGTTTTTGCTGCTTATATGCAAAAACGTGCTCAACAGGCTGATGAACAAGCACCCCAAAAGTTAGACGCATAAACATGCTGATTTCAAGATGAACTCGGTTTGTGTGTTAGGGGCAGGATCATATGGTACTGCCCTTGCTTTTTGTCTCTCTCGCAATGGCGTGAAAACCGTCTTGTGGGGGCGAGATAAACAGCAAATTGAATTAATGGCCAACACCAGATGTAATCAAAAATACCTACCCAACGCTACTTTTCCAAAAGAATTATCACTCGAATCAGACCTCTGCAAAGCGATAGACAACAGTCAAGATATCCTTGTGGTTGTGCCAAGCCACGCATTTTATAGCACTTTACAACAAGCAAAACCGTATCTGAAATCTTGGCATAGAATTATATGGGCAACAAAAGGATTAGAGCCTGAAACAGGTAGGCTTTTACAAGAGGTTGTCCTAGAAATCTTAGGTAACGATATACCTATTGCGGCATTGTCAGGCCCTACCTTTGCTAAAGAAATGGTAGCCGAACTTCCCACAGCCATAGCACTAAGCTCTACAAATGAAAACCTTGCTATAGAATTTGCAAATAAGCTGCATTGTTCCAAATCGTTTAGAGTGTATAGAAACGATGACTTCATAGGTATACAGCTAGGCGGAGCCATCAAAAATGTCATAGCTATAGGCGCTGGTTTATCTGACGGGTTAGGCTTTGGGTCTAACGCTAGGACAGCTCTCATCACCAGGGGTTTAGCTGAGCTGACCAGACTTGGGATCAAGATGGGCGCTAAACCTAATACCTTTATGGGTATGTCAGGTTTAGGTGACTTAGTGTTAACTTGTACAGACAATCAGTCTCGCAACAGGCGATTCGGTTTAGCTTTAGGAAATGGCTTAGGTATTCAAGAAGCGATGGACGAAATAGGACAAGTCGTGGAGGGTTACAGAAATACCAAAGAAGTGCATATTCTGTCAAAGCGAATGGGGGTTGAAATGCCTATTTGTGAACAAGTATATGAGGTCTTGTATAACAAAAAGCCAGCTAAAGAAGCTGCATTGACGTTGTTAGGCAGAAATCAGACATCCGAGTAATAGCTATGCATGCTATATTTTTGATTTAACTCATATGTGATGCTAGCATGAGGCATTTTAAGTGTGGTGCATGTACACACTATTATACTGATAGCATTCCTATTAATTCCCGCCATCTTCCTAAATATGTTTACAGTAAGCAGTACATATGTAAATTCAGTAAAATTAATGCCCTATTAAATCCAACGAGAGTTGTTGCAAATTAAGGAAATATAATGAACATTATTGAGCATCCCCGCCTTTATCGCTTATTAGGAAGTTTATCGGTTCTGCCAGAACAGCAATGGTCAGAGGTTGAACAGGATATCTGGGAGATGTTTGAACAAACTAAAGCGGTTTTGGTGACAGACATGTCACAGTTTTCAAAGGTGACTAAGCGACACGGGATTATCTATTACCTCTCAATGATCAAACGAATGCAGGATATTGTTGCCATGGCCGTTACTCGCCATAAAGGTCAGTTAATCAAGTTTTTAGCTGACAACTCATTTTCTGAGTTTGATTCAGTCGACGACGCATTAAGGTGTATAATTGAGATAAATGAAAAAATGAAGATTGAAAATCTTAAAACACCAGGTTTGTGTGATGTCGAAATTTGCTCCGGTATTGATTTTGGAAAGATTCTTAATATCAACAACACAGATTTTTTCGGTGATCCTGTCAATATCGCCAGTAAACTCGGTGAAGACACTGCAGAGCCTTGGGATGTGTTAATCACAAAACGCGCTCACGCCATGCTAGGGACTCAAATATATAATTTTGTCGAAATGAAAGTTGAATATTCCAGTTTGGATGTCCCAACATATAAGCTAACGTAATTTTATTTATACTCAACAAAATAGCTATTTCAGCCAATTTAATGGATTTAAAAGCGTATTCAGCAGCACAATTATTAATCAGTATGTAGATGTGAACTAATAAGATATTTCCAACGATCATGTTTTGCAATATTGAAAAATATAAAATAGTAGTCATTGATGAGCTAATTGTGTCACCGTATTCTAATTCATTTTACTCACTTGAAACTCAACACTCCATAATATATTTTAGCACTTTTTTAGATCTGAACCAACGCACCTAAGCGGCTACATTTATTCGCTATTCCTCATTTTCTCAAGGGTGAAAATCGAGCAGATATCACGTATCTTCAAAGTCAGTATGTGTAGTGTCTATAAATGGGTAGCCAATTATTTAGCGGATGGCTTGCCAGCGTTGGAAGCCAAAAGCCGAAGGACAGCCTTGCCTTTTGTATATAAAACAGCGGAAACAACTGACGATTATATTGATTAGCAAAGACGTAGTGCCCAAGGAGGTGGCTTAACCGGTGAAACGATTTGAGCCTATATATCAATGCAATGACAAATAAACTATCATCCTAACGCGATATATAAGCCACGTCATCGATTGGGCTTTAGTTAGATCACCAGTCGTTCAAAGTACCCGAAGCAACCTCAAACAGCTCAGGATAAGTTTAAAAAACGGCTAATTAAAACGTTCTTTACGATCCCTGTTCATATCACGCTGGATAAGGAGGATTTCTAGTTTCGAGATGAAGCCTGGATAGGACAGCAAAACACCACAAAACGATTGAGAGAGGAGAAAGGCAGTCGTCCTTGCGCTATCAAACAGCAACAATATGAGTACCCATACATGTTTGGGGCGGTGTGCCTAGAGACCTAAGAAACGGAAGCATTGATATTACCTCATGTAGATAAGAGGTCATGACATGCCATCTTGAGTAAATATCCGCAAGAACAGAAGCAAGGAGACATGCGGTAGTTAACATGGATGGAGCTGGCTGGCATTAGGCCTCATTGGTCGAGGACATCAGCAAACTGAGCAATATGAAATTGCAACCTTATTCTCCTGAGCTTAATCCCATTGAACAGGTGTGGAGTTGGATGCGCCAACATCATTTAGTGAATCGATGCTCTAGCGGCTATGAAGACATTGTTAATTCGTGCTCGACGGCATGAAATAATTTTATCAGTGACATAAAAAAGGGTTATCCAAATGTGTCATCGAGTTTGGCTTCAGGTGATCAGGCATTAAGATGAAATAGTATTACGCTACACTCACTGACTTTTAAACAAAAAAAAACCATCTTATACAGGTAACCTTTCTTTGAATGGGAGCCTGCGGGGTTGGCATCCAGCAATGTGCCAGGCACCCGACTAGGCGCCCCCGAACTACTCTCGCAGGAGGGTTCAGCAGGCTTGTTTAGCTGCACGGCAGCGCACCGCTGAACAACGAGTCAAGGATGGCGAGTTTGGGTGCATATCATCAGGGATGTGTATTTGACTACTTCAAAAGCTATAAGTAAGACCGTTTCTGCCAATGCAACGGCGTGAGCTCTGCGAATGCCCGAATAATCTACTTAGTGCTGGGCTGGCCATCCAGCGAGTTTACCGCTAGGTAGCAATGCGCATTTGCGTTTAAGCTTAAGCTTAAAGCCAACTTCACCACCGTATAATGGTATGCCAACTTTTTATTTCCCCTAAACGCAAAAAGCCACCCTATGAAGGTGGCTTTGTACTGAATGGGAGCCTGGCAATGTGCTACTCTCGCATGGGGAGACCCCAAACTACCATCGCCGCTAATGCGTTTCACTTCTGAGTTCGGAATGGGATCAGGTGGTGCCGCATCGCTATTGTCGCCAGACAAAAACTATCGTGTAGATTTATCCGTCTTTTTGGATAATATCTACGCAACGAGGAACAAACTTTTACCATACGGTATCAGGTGTCATCGTTACATCAATATGTAAAAGCTGATGCTCACTGTCTACTTATGTAGAAGCTCGCTGTAATCTATACTAAAGAATGTCTTCAGTCTTACTCTAAATCTTGTGTCGTAACTTGTCACTCATCAAACACTTCATGTTTCTTATACCACTGTCTCGTCTATCGTCCGCTTTTACTTTAGCGAGTAGATAATATGTCAGCAAAACCACGTTTTGCGGTTAAGCATATTATCACGACAGCGCGATAGCGAATTTATAAAAAGCCACTTGGGCGTTGTATGGTT
>Ga0209712_10002396_pt1 | contig 15446 bp, 9 predicted proteins | sample ArcOceMetagenome_FD_187443 | JGI IMG/M metagenome (GOLD analysis project Ga0209712, IMG submission 187443) | Marine eukaryotic phytoplankton communities from Arctic Ocean - Arctic Ocean - Greenland ARC118M Metagenome (SPAdes) (version 2) | ecosystem: Environmental > Aquatic > Marine > Oceanic...
AAGATCAAGTCACCATCGTAATTGTACTTCACAGCTGTTATTGAACGCTCGTGTCCTTTTAGGAGAATTGGCCTCATTGTGTGGTTTGGTTGGGTAGTGAGTTGCCTTGGTGATTTGCGTCTTGAACAGCAGATAGATTGAGGATGGATTGAGTGAGGATTGAGGTGAAAAGGTTGGAGCAAGCGGGTTGGAGCAACATAGTGGAGGTGGTGTGAGAAATTTGGGTTATGAGTTCCTGCAATTTCAAGAGGGTTCATTTTTTTAAAGCCCCCCCGATCGATTTGATTATTTGACCTCACGTTTCTATTTTTTACGGATTACAGTACTCGTACGCCTAAAGTTGGAGGCCTTCGACAATCATGCTCTTCGTCCACAATCATTTGAATGAAGAACAAATTTATTTCACGCTAAGCAAAAAGAAATCATATTGAAAACTCCTTAATAAAAAGAACATTAGTGCTAAGCAGTGCAAGAATGTTGGAGGATGGAAAAAAAATGAACGCACGGAGGATTGTTGCGGCAGTTGTGCCAAGGGCGCAACCATGTAACTAATATAATTAGAGATCAGACCTTCTCTGTATTCAACTTGAACTGAATCTTCTGATCACTCTTCAATGACATCGGAACATCGGAGATGAATTGTACCAAGCCCTGATTGATTGCACTCTAGGCTGAGTATTTTTTATGATCGGCACATTATATAAATTGTGGCAAAAGCATTCGTGTTGCGCACTTCGAAGTTGCTTCCTCTCTGAACTATATTTCCCCCTTTGCTTAGCAGTGGTTCGCAAATAACTCGCAAAATCAGGAAAGTAAATTGCGAACAAAAATGTATTTTGAAACCAGCAAGATACCAACAAACCACGAAATTGCAAAACCAAAGAGTAAAGCACTTTTCCCAGCGAACAAAAGGTCGGAAATCTTGACGTCTTTCCCCCATGACATAACATAAATATCTACAAGAGATGGCCTCTCAGCATCGTTCCACTTCTCTTTGATGCGCAAGGACATCTCCATCAACACTTTCATCAATTTGACGGAAATGTAGCAAATGGCACCATACACAATCACGAAGAGGGCAACTTGCAGGATCATTGCCACCAAGAAGCAATTCAATCCTGCCATCACTGCTTCCTGCCACACATCCCCTAAAACGGGCAGACGGAAAAAGTACGTCAAAAATACGATGCCAGACTGGTTCCACAGTCTCGCCGCAGTCCAAAGCTTCAAGTTCAGCAACGCGTAAAGTCCAGCTAAACATATATCCCCCGCAGCAATAATCATTCCTGGCAACGAACCACCATCTTCGTTGGCCAAAAAATTAATGACATATGCTTTCAAGCTGTCTTGACTTTCTCTATTCATGGTGTAAACGTCCTCTCGTCCTTCCTTCTTATTTACAATCCCCCAGGAACAAAATTGACGAAGACAATCTTGATCGTTAGGAAGCAACTCATTTGGTAAAAATGTTGGATTGGCAAAAGCAATCGTCACAAGCGCATTCTTTGTATCGTTTCCCTTATATCTAGCATGCCTCAAACTCTGATGAAATGATGCCACGTCAATGTTTGTGTATTTGAGAAGCAATCTACTGTTGTTCACAGCAATGACTCTTCGACACCTTGGGCATTCTCCAACACAATCTACATTGAAAGGAAATGTTGTATCCTGCGATTGAAGTGTTTTGATAATGCATGGCTTACAGAATCTTGTGGTGCTTGTGGATTCTACATGTATTGGATGCTGACCGTCGCCTGCACCTTCACGAGAGTACCCACAGCACGGAAGAGTAATCAATGGCATTTCGCGTGACGGAGCAGAAAAGCAGATTGCACATTGCGTCGTATCCGAATTCACAGAATCGTCATCGACATTTTCATTATCGTCTTGATTTTCTTCTTCAGTCGTATTGGAATTTGAGTCCAAGTCAGAAAATTTGTGACTGCGTTTCTTGAGTGGTGGCATGACATCGTCGCTTGAAGAATACTCGTCGTCATTGTCTTCGTCATTACCATCGTCATTGTCTTCGTCGTCTCTATTCGGTGAGAAGAAGGCTGATGCAGGTGCAGTATGCCTTCCTGAGACACACCCTGGACAATAGCATTCCTCATCGTCGTCGTCGTCATCATCTGATACTATAGAGTCTTCATCACGATCATCTCTGGATGATCCTGAATCATGATAATCATCATCAGAATCGGATTCCCCATGATTGCTTCTATGCATTGGAAACGTATCCTGCAAGGAGTCCATGAAATAGCTAAAAGTGCTGGCGTGTGTAGGAGCGCGGTAGACATCCCCGTGTTCTTGTTCTTGCCCTTGCCCTTCTTGCCCTTGACTATCTGCATCTTGCTCAGAACAATCATCTCGTTCTGATTCAATCTCAACAGAGTTGGTGGACCGATTTTGGTCTTTCTTTGTTTCAATACACGTAAACGTATTGTCAATTTCATCATTTGAAATAGTGCCTCTTGAACTGGTTGCTCTGATCACCGATGCTCCTGGAGGGGTCTTAGCTTTGATAATACGTCTTGAAGTGCTGAAATTGGTGCTTGCATGATTTCTTTTATCACCTGCACCAATACTGAAACCATTTTTGGCATCGAATTGTTCAAATGGAGAAGTTGTTCGATCGTCACATTGGCGTTTTCCGTTGAGGTGCTGATGCGTCAGTATGTGTTCTCCATTTGGATGGGTGTTCATTTGAGCGGGCAGCGAGGGAAAGGATGTGGTCGCCTGTCCCAGTCCATTTTTAATGATTGGCGGTAGATCTGCAAGGTCTTCATCGCTGTCAGACGCACTCATGATTTATTTATTGGTGCCGCTGATGTGTCAATGTGGTAACGGTGTAGATGCAGTGATAACTCGACGCTGACTCGCGGGGTTGCTGGTTACTATGGTAGAGGGCGGAATCTGGACCTTGTTGATTGCTCGCTTCCATCAAAAGGCAAGTAAGTTGGTTGTTGCAACAATGAAATCCGAATTTCGGTCGTGTCTCGTGTCGGAAGAAGGAAGGGAGGAAGAAACGGATAAAAGTAATTGGTAATTGATGACAAAATAGGATATTCAATATGTATGGCCTTTTTCTGTCAAAATTTGTCATCTTTCTTTTGACCTCCTAGCTATAGTACCGGTAGTACTTGTCCTCGACGATGGATGGCATCGATCCTCCCTCAACAACCCTCAACCCTCAACACCCTCAAGAGCTTGATATCATAAATCATATTCTATTCCATAGTTTTACTTGTAATCCATAGTACCTACATCCACTCTCAAAAATCCTTCCCTCCAACATTCTATGCGACTGTAACACCAGAAACCATATCATAGTACAAGTAAACTACAGACAACAACAGTGACAAGTAGTTCAAAAACAGTGGCGCATCACAATCATCAATGAACAATACAGAAAATACACACACTGATCGCACTTCCATTGTAGATGCTACCTCTAACAATGCACAGTGCATTGACACTGCAAACATTCATAAGTCTCCGTCGCAAGCTGCGCACGGAAACATTAGTTTTCCCCCAGTTCCAACAAATGATGCTCGCGTACGAAATACAAGACATCCCACCACCATAATTGAACCCTCAAACAAACGGAGAAGAACAATTCAAAATGAACACCAAAACAATCCCAATGAGAACAAAGGTGACTCACAAGCGCGTCGGCCCCCTTCTTCCAAGGCCCAACCATCGATCGAATCAATCCTAGCTAGAAATATGCCACAGACTTTACCACCGCCTCCGGGCCTATTTGACATTGCACACAAACTAGATTTCGACATCAGACCCAGACCGAGAAGAGATGGGACTGGAACCATTGATATAAATGAGAAGAACGGTCTCAAAATAACGGCAGATATGAAATATCTCATGATGTTGTACGCAATTGAGATGGGATATTCGCTCACACAACCAAATTATGCAAATACTTACGATACAAACGTTTCCGGAAAGGCCACTTCATCCTCAAAGTCCTTGAAAAGCAATCAGGCCAAGTATTCAAAAGAATCGGCTTTGACATATTCAGGGCCATCGGCACAAGCTATGATGAAGAACAAAAAGCTTGTGCACGAAGCAGCATGTAAAATCGTGTGTTACGACTACGGGCTCCTTCGCCCCATCGGATCGACGACGCTTCATAAAGCATTTGAAACCTTTCGTAAAAACAAATATATTCACACCGCTAACCTCTTTGAAACGAGGCATCAAGATCGAGGAAGAACGAGCTATGTGCAAAAAATTGAGGAGAGTCATCCCGGGCATCTCAAAAGTGTGTTCCTCTATGCGAAAGAGAAGGCTGACGAATACACGAAATACGATGATTACAGGAGGATCATGATGGAAAGAAGTCAAAAAGTGAAACCGGATTTAAATTTGAAATTGAGCATGAATGATTTGATGAACTTCTTTGACAAGAACCCAAAACTAAAACCAAGGGGGATGCCCAAGAGAAAGAAGCCGATTCGAGTAAATATGGGTGGAGAGATGGAGGAAAATGATACTCCTGTTGGGAATAACCAGTTCATGAACATCAATACTGGTGATAGTACTGTGAGAGCTAGTGCTGGAAGAAATATAGGTGCTGGGGATGGATTGTTGAATGTAATCGCTCTTGCCAACAATGAAGTGGGCGTCAACTCAGGGATGGCTGTAAATCAAAGGCAACTGCAAATACAACCTATGGACGGTATAAACATGAATTTGATTCCTCTTCATCTCACAAATCCTTCTCGGAACGTGAACTATGGGCATAACTTGAATGAGGGTGTTTCTGTAAATAATAGTGGCGTTGGTAACGATGCGAACAGTAATTTCAATGAAGCAATGGGCACTGACAACTTGGATAATACGAACGGTGGTATGGGCATACCCATTCTACCGAATACAAGTACTACGAGGAAAAATTTCGCTAGAACGCTAAACAGTGGATCAGGAGCACTTTCAAATTTTATGGGGAGTTTGACCTACCCCGGTGAAGGAGGACTAGGAGGCAATAGAAATAATACTTGACATTTTAGTAAAAGTTCAAAAGTGAAAGTGCTAGAACATATTTACAGTTTAAAGTTTAAATCCTTCTTCTCTTTGCAAGGTACCGGTACTTGTGAAAGTACGCGTCAACTCTTTTGATTTCAAGGCTGTGGATCCATTATTATTTGTCATCGATCGAGAATCCTTTTTCTGCGCGCCATGACGTCAGTGACGAGATAGCAGCCACACATATCCTGAATCCTTCTTTCTCGAACCACCGGCGGAAACGTCGACACCTCCGATCGACACCAATCACCGATCATCGTTCAAAGAAGCCTACCATCGCCACTTTCTCAAAACGTTACTGAAGACAAGATGAAATTCAGCACCGCAACCGTATTCCTCTGCATGGCAGCTGCTGCAAATGCTTTTGCACCCAGCACCTCCTCTACCAGAAGTGCATCCACCTCTTTGAATGCGTCTGGAGTCGCCAGAAATCCCAACTTTGCAAAGTTGGCTGGAGGATACCTCTTCCCTGAGATTGGACGTCGCCGTAATGCTTACCTCGAAGAGAACCCTGAAATGGCTAGCCGTATTATCTCTCTTGGAATTGGTGACACTACCATGCCCATTCCTGAGCACATCCTCTCTGGACTTGTAGACGGAGCTACCAAGCTTGGAACCAAGGAAGGATACTCTGGATATGGAGCTGCAGAGGGATTGGAAGAATTGCGTCAAAAGATTGCAACCGTCCTCTACAAAGACATTATCTCGCCCGATGAGGTCTTCGTTTCTGATGGAGCAAAGTGTGATATTATGCGTGTTCAGCAAATGTTTGGACCTGGTGTTGTAAGCGCAGTGCAGGATCCTTCTTACCCTGTATACGTTGATACCTCTGTCATGATGGGTCAGACTGGGGATATTGATTCAGCTACTAGCCAGTATGAAAACATTGTATACATGCCATGTAATGCTGAGAATGATTTCTTCCCTGACTACGCTGCTCTTCCCCGCGCAGATGTTGTTTACTTCTGCTCCCCCAATAACCCTACTGGAGCTGCTGCTACTAAGGATCAGCTAACTGAGTTGGTAAAGACATGCAAAGAACGTGGATCCATCCTTGTGTTCGATGCTGCATATGCTCCCTTCATCCGTGACCCTAATGTGCCCAAGTCTATTTTCGAGATTGAGGGAGCAAAGGAATGTGCGATTGAGTGTAACTCTTTCTCCAAGTACGCTGGATTTACTGGAGTTCGTCTTGGATGGACTGTGATTCCTACCGATTTGACTTTCGCTGATGGAACTCCTGTCAGGCAGGATTTTAGCCGTGTTATGGCAACCGCATTTAACGGAGCTTCGAACATCGTTCAGGGAGGTGGATTGGCTTGCCTCGATCCCGAGGGTCAGGCAGAGATCGAAGTTCTCATTGATTACTACCTCGAGAACGCAATGTTGTTGAAGGATGCAATGAAAGAAATTGGATTTAAGGTATTTGGAGGAGACAATGCTCCATACGTGTTTGTACAATTGCCTGAAGGAAAATCGTCATGGGAAATGTTCAGCGAGATGTTGGAGAAAGCACAGGTAGTTACAATTCCTGGAGCTGGATTCGGTCCTGGAGGAGAGGGATACCTCCGTTTGAGTGCGTTTGCTCCTAGGGATTCTATCATTGAGGCTTGCGATCGTCTCAAGAAAGCTATGGTATAGAAATGTTTATAAATTATTAACACGCCGTAATTACATTATAACATTAGGAAGATTAACATGAAATAGAACGAAACCAAACTTCTTGCCTTTTTTACTCTGGAATCACTCATTGATGCGAAGTTTTGTTGCAGCCTGCGACAAGAAGTCAGCCCCAATGGCATCGAATCTGTTCATTTGAGTACGGTGTGTGTTCTTCTTCAATTGTGACCCCCCTGTCGTTTCTTCAAGTTCCGTCGAAATGGAATCGATGCGAATGTTCTTGCCTCTTTTTTTTCTATGTCGTGACGTGTCAACAATTTTCATTTGTATTTCATAGGGATTCAATTTCACCTTTGGCTGTTTCTTGGCCGTCGACTTGGGCAACGTCTTTTGATGCATCTTTATCATATGAATCAACGGCTGATGTGGCGACTCGATGCATTCGTAGGGTAACGGCATGAACTTCGTTGCGTCGGATTCTGGTTCGTGTAAAGGAGGATCAACAATAGCTTTGGGTAAGAATGGACACTGCACAGACAGATCAAAAAGCGAAGACGAAATTTTCTCTCTCTCGGGATGTTTTTGCTTTCTGGATAACGTTGAAGAATTCCTTGATAATGAATTCTTTCCGTCGAGCGAGGCGAACCCTAACCTCTCTAGTTCTGTATCAGTCTTAATAGGACGAGTGATCTGAAATGATGTGCTAACAAGTTTTGCGTATGCCAAGAAGCAATCCTCGCACACGTCACACTGTTTATGAAGGAAAAGAGGATCAGATCTATACCTCCTATATCCTTGAACTTTGAGACGCTGGTGTAGATGACGAATCACTGGAGGAATAACAAGATCTTCATCTTTGATAGCACCTTCTTCGACGATTCCAACAGTTCCAAACCCAACGCCCCCGGCACTCTTTACAATATTTGGCGGGGGGGGCCAAGAGTCCGCTTCTTCCGACATTGCCATCACTTGTTCGAAGTGAGATATGACGGTTTTATAGGGAACTGGGTGAAAGGTTTCACCCACGTCCATTGTTCCGCACGACGGACAAGTATTGAATGTTTTCTTGTTCGAGATTTTAGCGCAAGGATCATGATTCGCATTTTGACAAAGTTTCACACTTGGAGATAAAGTAATAACATCTTGAATGTTGAGAGGATCATTGACCCTCGACGACGAGCTTTTCAATAACGGTATATCTGATATGATCTCAGATTTTCCTGGCAATAGGCGTATCGAACTACTGTATAGAATCCACACGCGCTCTTTACTGTCGACTTTTAGATTGAGGACCATGCGCAAGTCATCTCTGATCTCGGATTTCCGTGATGAATTCATCATTGCACTAGACACATCACTCAAAGCTTTATCACATAAATTCCTTAATTGACTGGGAAGAGCTGCTCCTCGAATAGGTAGGGAGGTACTGAAGACTTCAGGGCCTTCAAAGGTGACAGCTCTCTCATAGAGACCATACCTGGTGTCATGAAGGCTTTGTTTTGTCTTTCTCCTTTCCAAAACACACATTTTTGGTGTGCATATCGCCCTTATCTGTGAGTTATTTGTCCCCCCACCTGCAGGATCAACAAAGCGTTGCAAAATACCAGTCTGGTTCTTACGATCTCTGTAGAGGAAGTTACCTGCAGAAAATATTCAATTAGATGCTATCAAGTGGAGGTAAAGAGAGATGAATCATTCTTCACTTACGCAAGCCGTCTTCGTTGAAATATTCAATATCGCATGAATTGCCTTGAGCACTCTCTTCATCGGGAAATTCATCATCGTTCCCAAAATTACATTTTTCCTTTGAACCAGAATCGCTGATGCGTTTACGGCTGGAGCATTCTTTCGACGAGATAAAATATGCAACAATGTCATTGTGGGAGTCTAACCAACCCTTATCAGACTTCATCTTTTTCAGGAAAACCTCTTCTACCTTTTCTACGTTAACATTTTGCTTGCGCTTCCGAAGAATACTGGCTTGTCCTCCGCGCTCGCTTGTAAAATACCATTGCAACGGTTGTCCCAAGCGGAATATAACTGTATCAGGGAGTCGGAGTTGAATGTTGCAGTCATTTTTTCTGTGAGTCGCTCGGCATCCATTGCCATATTCCTTTTCGTGGACTCTATTCTTATTCCACAAATGATGAAAGAACGCGAAGCGGATCCCATCTCCATGTAACGACGGAGCAAACACATCCACCATACTTCTTGATAAGAATTTACGTCGAAAAGCACTTTGTCCACGGTTGTCAAAGTTTGATTTTTTGTGAATCCCCTTTTTAGGATTTGATACGGAAGTGACAAAGCGCCCAGAAACCGTTGTTGAGAAACCTTTGGAAAAATGCGACAGACACTTGGGAAATAAGTTCTCAACAACAGTTGCCAGAAAGATTTAATAAAAGATAATGTAAGATGGACACAGCACCGAGAGAAAGCGTAGAATGCAAATGGACAACTACTGTAAGCAATCTCGAGGTTCGGGAGCGCATTGACCTTATAAAAAAAGATCCACTGAAGTATCCTCCGGTGCGTTCATAAAAATATGTATTTTCTAAACAAATTACCGTGGATTCTTTTCTTATATCCCTTTCTATCGTCAGCCTAAAACTCCGACTCCGCCCTTAATGCATCGAATTATGTCTGTACCCAGAAGAATTAAATCTATCCAACGCTATATATCTTCGTTTGAGTACAACTTCACAGGCCAGACCTTTGTTTCTCTACGACGAGATAAAGGAATGAAGCACTTGGTTTTCTCTGCGAAGGCCCTAATGAGACAATGCTTGCCCATCCAGTGTGTTGAATCTTTATTCATTGGGGTATATTTAACAAACGGCATGGAAGAAGTGAGTATCAGATGCCAATAATCTTTGTATTCGTACCGAGCATTCCGCACCAACATGTTTATCAGCTTTTACGTATACCGATTAGTTTCAAAAGCATTTCTGACGGAGAGGAATATAACCACATCATTTTAGCTGTGAAGTTCAAGAATCTTTGGGGGGCTCTTGGTATTTCGCGCCTGTCAAACTTAATGTTTAAAGCTCTCAAATATAATTCCCTGTCAGATCTGATATTGGAATTCGACAAAAGCTACGAACATTACTTTCACAAGCTAGTTAACGTTAGCATTGGACTTCCATTTTCACACAACCGGGTATCCGAAACACCATTGCAGTGGAAGGTATTGACATGTTCAATTGATAATGGATCCAAAACCTGGCAGTCTCACAAAGACACCTTTAACCGATATTCAAAGGATTGCTCCTTTATCGCCACTTACTTTGAAGCAACAGGAAAGCTCCCATCGTGGTGTAACGAAACATATAGGACTGGAAAGGAAGCTCATCACTAATGTGGTACTATCGTCGGTATAAAGGATATGTCCAGCACAAAAAATTGCGCTTACCAGTGTGATTTCGCCCTAGTCCCGTTCGTGCTGCCAGAAATTTAATTCCCTGCAACGTTAGTGGTTGCATCACTGCAGCCTCTACCAAGCGATGGCTTGTTGATCTCGTGCGTAGATTGTTTGTCCTTTACGTACAGTGAGCGGATACCTTTCATTTATTTTATACTTTTTGGCCTGTTGAGCAACACGAGGCGAATTCAATTGAGATTTAATATCTTCGGAAGTTTACCATCATCAAAAGGAAGTAGCACAGGCATGCGATTCCTTCATGGCGGCAGTGATGTTAGTTGTCTTTAGCGTCTTGACCGTGCAAGAAAACATATAATCATGCTGCCCATCAATGCTGTCGGTGTCGACTCCTCTTCCATCTTCTCGTCAGAAAGGTTTGCAGTGCGATTGCCATAGCTACACGTAATACTTTTAGTTCCAGCGCCTACATCGGTTGACCGAACACGATAGACTATTCATTCCTGGCAGCAGCAATGCGCTGGATAAAGAGATTGAAGATGAGGCGACCTGTACGCCATCGCCTGTACTGAGTCTTCCACTGAGCAAGGATGTGTCGATTTCACTAACAGCTATGCTGCTTGGGTGTATTTGTTCGATGGAGTTACGATGGACGCCTTATTTATAATAAAATGCGCCTTTCCTCATTTGGTCGAACAAACTTCTTGAACCTAGTACGTCGCCTCGGGGGAGGAAAATAATACAAGCTCCATGATCAGTCAGTCAAACATTACGTGTACTGTAACAAGTTTAAAGTTGACCGGAGCGGCGGGAACGTTCTATAAAATTATAATGCTCTTGGATTGATTTGATGACAAACTAAATATTACCTATCGCTAGTGTCCTTTTCACGGAACTACTAATAGTTTGCGACTAGCGACAGGACGTACCAAACTTCTGGAAGAATCCATTCCCAACGCCTCCAAAACGATCCTTTTCCATTTGTTGCTGCTTTCCCCTCAACTCTTCTCGTTGCATATGGAGCGTCTGCACCTGGACTTTGTTATCTTCGTCCCTGATCTTTAATTTCTTTTGCTCCAGTTCATCCGTCTGCGAAATCATATAATTTTGTAGTTCCACCCACTCTTCTTCTCTCCGCATCTCTTCCTGTTGTAAAAGTTCCCTTTCTTTGACTATTCTATCGTTGTCGGCAATGATTGATCGCAACTTATCAGCAGAGAATCCCTTGAAATGATCAGGACGAACGTGATGGCCAGAAGCCGCACTCTTTGAGCATTCAGTGTCTTCGCATAAGAATGGCGACGCTGTAACATATTTTGCTTCATAAACTTCTTTTTTCATGTCGGCGTGACTTTTCCGTCTTTGCTCAGCCATCGCTTTGTTTTCATTCATTACTGAAATCTCCATCTCACGGCGTTGTCTTTCCTCATCCAGTGCAACCTCACACCGCACTCGATCCTCTTCAAGCACACACTTGGCATATTCATTTTCCTTCTCTTTCTCATCATTGTACTTGTCACTACGTTCCAGAAAGCCTTGTGAGCACCACTGTCTCAGCTGTTGTTGCTGCATCTTCTTTCTTTCAGAGAACATGTTGTCTTCTCCTCCGAAGCGCTGCAGGGACGAAGGGCCACACTTATCCAAGTCTAAAGGTTCTCCTTTTCCAAGTGCATTGTTTTTCGGCTGCGAAGCCTGGTGCGCCAGTGTCTCGTTGATTTCTTGCTGTAATTCGAATTGAAGCTTTTGCTTTTCAAGTTCTTTCTGCTCCAGATACTCACACACCTGATTTAAATGTTCAGCTGAGAAGAGATGAGAAGTTGTTGGCAAGGAACGCAAGCAGCTCTTCAGAGGATGGGCGATTTGATGGATTTTCCTCCAAACAATTTTTGGGTGGTGCCGTTAGACTTACCTTCCGAAATGCTCTTATTTCTTTCTTCCTCGTACAGCGCATTCTTTTCATTCACTTGCTGGTCTAGAAATTGTTTGTCAATGCCAATAGTCCTCTGTTTCGCATTTAGAAAACGTTGGGTTCGGTCTTGAAACCTTTGTCTCATTGCAACGGCTCTCGCCTCTTGTTTTTCAAGTTGGCTGTCCTGAAAACGATACATTTCAAAGAATTGAAATTAATGTCCAACGCATTTGCAATAATCATTTTATGCAGAGCTCTGCCTTTCAACTTACCAGTTTCTGCATGTTCCGAATGTTTGCTTTGACAATAATTTATTTTAGAATTCAATAATAAATTGTGAAGCAGTCAGTTCAAGAGAGTTCAAACTCTTCAGAATCCAACAACGCCAAAGTGATTGCCCTTCATCCCGTGCCAAAATTGAAGCGTCTTATTTCCTTCACCTTACTTGTTGTTCACGAGCTACTGAACCGAATCACGTCACTACATGTAATGTATGTCTAATGTTTACCAAGTGTGCACGCATTGACCATCCTACATTGATGATGATACACTAGTTTGCTAGAAAATGTGCGGATGGCGGGAGACAAAAATGTCTTCTCATGACACGGCATAAAGTCTGGACTGCATTATTTATTTTTCAACAAGATTATTTACGAGGAATAGCATCTTCTTGAATCTATTATATTGCCATTATACTTCTATGATTACTACAGTAGTCCAGCTCAAGCGCAAAAAACCCACCCCATTTGAACGCTTCCTTCAGGTCAGGTCAAGGAATGGCAAACAAGTGGATTCAGGTGATGATTCTCTTGTTTCCAATAGTTTACTGGAAAACTTCCATGAAAGGACTTCATCAGTTCCGTGCAGTCCTTCTCAGAAAAGGAGAAGGGTTTTACTGGCAACAGGTGTGGAGACTGAGACACCAAGGAACGCAGTGGCAGATACAATCTCCCAATTCTCAGGAGATGGAGACCCAATAGGCCTGCTAGACTGCTCTTCTTCTGAGACAAGCGACCCTAGTAGTGCAGAACCCAGCAGCAAACATGACATAGACTTCACGCACAGCGTAGGAGCCAACACCACGATTGATGCAAGCTATGCCGAAGCAAGACATGAATCTAGTAGTGATGAAGATGAATTAGGACTCAAACCAAATAAAAAAGGGAGAAGCATGGAGACAACTTTTCAGAGCTACTATGAACAACTCAAGACGTTCAAAGATACATTTGGACATACTAAAGTGACTCCAAAGTACGACAAGAAGCTAGCCGGCTACTGTGCTGAAATCAGGAACGCCAAACGCCACCCAGATGCCAAATACGGAAGAAAATTTCGTGAAGAACACTTCAAGGCCTTTGACGATCTTGGATTCGTATGGAACCCCAAGAAGGAGGGCGACGAAAAATCATTTGAGTTCCGCATACAGCAGCTCAAAGCATTCAAGATTAAACACGGGCATGTAAGACCAACAAAGAAGTATGATAGCAATCTTGCACACTTCTGCGCGAACATTCGTAAAGCTAGAAGGAACCCAGAGAGAGCAATCAGAATCACTGAGCAGAGAATAGAGGCACTTGACGCTATTGGTTTCGAATGGGATCCAAAACCAACGCAAGGGGACATCAACTTTTGGGGCCATGTTCAACAGCTTAAAGTTTTTAGGAAGAAGCATGGCCACTCCCTAGTAACACACAAACATGACAAGAAGTTGGCAGTATTTTGTAACAACCTGAGAGTGGCGAGAAGAGGCAGCAGCGCCACCACCAGAAGATTAAATGAAGACAGGATCAGGGCACTTGACGAACTAGATTTTGTATGGGAACCTGGCATAGGAAAGACAGCTGCAGACTTTGCGGATATGTTGGAGCAACTGCAGGAATTTAAGAAGATCCACGGTCATTTCTACGTGACTCCTCAAGAAGGTTCGCAGAAGCTCACTGACTTTTGTACAAAAATGAGAATAGCCTTCAATAATCCTGGGGCTGGATTGACTTCTGCTGATAGAATCAGAATATTGGACGACATTGGTTTTGATTGGGAACCAAAGCACACTGATTTTTTTGACTCTTGCTTTGATAAGTTGAAGACGATACGAGATGCTGGTGGGGACATAGGTGAAGCAGAGAGATTCAACAGCGATCTTGCTAGATTCGGCCAGTGCATGCGAAGTGCACGTCGCCACATGGAATCAACGAGTCTTTCGTCCATTGCAACGAGTATCAGAATGCGAGAAATGGAAGATATTGGTTTCAAGTGGACTTTTTGATGTACATTTTATTAACCGTATTTTGGAAAGTTTGAAAGTCATAAATTCTGTACGTAAAGATTGGGTTTGGAATTTCTTTAAAATCATCAACGCCTGTATGGCAAATAGCAAATGGGCAAAGCAAATAAGCAAATAGCAAATAGTCCGTACTAGAGGCCGCCGCCGCAATCAAGAACTGCAATAACATTCATGACGATATGAGCTCAAGCATGACTTTCCCATCGGATTTTACAAGATTGTGATTAAATGGGTTCTTTAGGACGAGTACTGCATCTTGGGAATTTCGTATGTTTCAAAATCTTCCTTCGTATCGATGTCAGATGTTGGCACTAAATCTATACCATCATGACGGTTCTTTATTGTAACGGCAACGGCAGGTGGTGTATTCAGACTTTACTATATAATTTTCTTTAATGCACTATTTATTGATAACTCTTTATTAATGTGTTTGTTCAAAGGTGAAAGATACTTATAGGAGCTGGAGCATGCACATAATCCAGATCAAATTTCAATTTTATAAAAAATTCAAAAGAAGACAAAACAAATCTATTTAAAAAGATTCATACAGTAGTATTAGTTGATTACGAGTAGAGCAAACACAATAATTTGAACCGAGCCATAATCAGCTCCAACGCCCATAATCCTCCTTCTACACGTACTGTTGTCAGCATGTGAGCCTCAAAAAGGGCTCGAGAAATATGACAAACCATGGTGGTGATGATCTACTGGACATCGATCGAAAAGCTTTGACTGCAGATTACTACTGCACACAACAAACAAAGAAGATATCTATTTCCAAAACGCGGTTGCTGAGTATCCTTGATGGTCTTGATGTTGAATGTGCCTATTCGATTTTATGAATGTTGATAGTAGTTTTATGATTAGAAGATGATGATGCGTCGGTGTCGGTATCATCAATCTCAAATCAGCGAGAACGAAGAACAATGAAGAACAAGCAAATAGCAACCAAATGTTTGGAATAACACTTGCATCATCATGTCACATATTCACGTGTCCACAGGTTATTTCGTCCTTCACTGAACTTGAACTTGGTCCACCACACGTACCAAGGCAGTAGGCCTGCACCAGCACCTTGCTCGCTAGTAGTGCTCAGTGAGTAATCTGTGAACTTTATCACACACAATCTTCGTGCTGCAAATACCTCTATCTATCTCAATCTGCTCTGTTGGCATCGAATCCCTTTCCCTGGTGAAGATGCTCTCTATTTG
>Ga0209712_10002398_pt1 | contig 15446 bp, 10 predicted proteins | sample ArcOceMetagenome_FD_187443 | JGI IMG/M metagenome (GOLD analysis project Ga0209712, IMG submission 187443) | Marine eukaryotic phytoplankton communities from Arctic Ocean - Arctic Ocean - Greenland ARC118M Metagenome (SPAdes) (version 2) | ecosystem: Environmental > Aquatic > Marine > Oceanic...
GCTACTAAAGCTATCCAAGAAATTTACTGCTAACATGGCAATCATGGCATGCATCGCTATTGCTGCCCGCAGAAATGGCAGACACATGACCGCAACTGCGTTTTGTGTTGCTAATTCATCGACTGCACCTACAACTTCTGCTTTCTCCAGGAAGTCCTTCTCTTTCCTCGGAACTACCAGTAGGGCCCTCTCATCTTCGGCATCATCCATTACCGCCTTGGGAAGCACCGCCACAGTTGAAGAAATAGATCTGGCTGCTGTTACAGAGCATCCTTCTTATGAGATTGTGGACAGAGATATCGTTACTGAATATGGCGCTCACTGCACAATGTACCGTCATAAGAAGACTGGCGCAGAGCTTCTTTCAGTTAAAAACGATGATGACAACAAGGTGTTTGGAATTACTTTTAGAACGCCACCAACTGATTCCTCCGGTGTTCCTCATGTTCTTGAGCACAGTGTACTTTGCGGTTCTCGCAAGTACACAACAAAGGAACCCTTTGTTCAGCTTCTTCAGGGATCTCTTCAGACCTTTTTGAATGCGATGACTTACCCTGATAGGACCTGTTATGTTTTGGCATCGCAGAACGACAAGGATTTCAAGAACCTTGTCAATGTTTATGCAGATGCTGTATTCCATCCTCGTGCGACATCTGATCCTGATGTACACGCACAGGAAGGATGGCATCTTGAATTGGAGGACAAAGACGAACCTCTCACTTACAAAGGGGTTGTGTATAATGAGATGAAAGGAGTATATTCTTCTCCTGACTCTCGTCTTTATCGCCAGTCTCAGCGTTCTATCTTCCCTGATAATACCTACTCTGTTGATTCCGGTGGTAAGTGTTGTATTTCGTAACCTTCATTTATCCATTCATAAAATTCTGCACCTTTAACCTTGTTACTAACGAAACATCTCTGAAATTTGCAATTTCAATTATAGGAGACCCAAAGGTTATTCCTGGTCTTTCCTTCGAGGATTTCAAGGATTTCCATGCTAAATTCTATCATCCCGCAAACTCTCGCATCTTTTTCTGGGGTGACGACAATGTTCTTGAGCGCCTTGAGTTGATGGATGAATATCTCTCTGAGTTTGATGCATCTCCCGAGTCGAAGCCTGGCAGTGTTGTCGAATGGCAGAAGAAGACTATCACCGAACCCAGATGGGAGACTCATCCTTATCCAGTAGGCGCAGATCAGCCTGAGACCAACATGGTCATGGTGAATTGGCTTATGAATGATAGTGCCTTTACTCCTGCAGAAGATCTTGTTGTAGGAGTTTTGGATCATTTGTTGATGGGAACTGGGCAGTCTGTGCTTTACAAAACATTGATGGAAAGTGGACTTGGAAGCGCCATCACTGGAGGAGGCCTTTCTGACGAACTTTTGCAGGCTACTTTCTCTGTTGGATTGAAGGGAGTTGAGGCAGAGAACACAAAGGCTGTTCAGGAACTTGTCCTCACTACTTTGAACAAGGTTCTGGAGGAAGGCTTCTCTGATGAAGAAATTGCTTCTGCAATGAATACCATCGAGTTCCGCCTCCGTGAGTTCAATACCGGAAGTTATCCTAAGGGCCTATCATTTATGCTTGGCGCTATGTCAAAATGGATTTATGACGGAAAGCCTACCGATGCATTGAAGTTCGAGGAACCTCTTGCAGAGTTGAAGGAGAAGATTTCCCAGAATGGAGATGGAGTGTTTAAGGATTTCTTGAAAGAATATCTTGTACAGAACATGCACCGAGTGACTGTAGAACTTGCTCCATCAAGGACATTGGAACAGGACGAGTTGAACGACGAGGTATCTCGTCTTGCTGCCATTAAGGATTCCCTCAGCGATGATGAACTTGACGAAGTTATTAAGCAGACTACCGAGTTGAAGGCTCTCCAGGCCTCTGAAGATGCTCCTGAAGATCGCGCCACTATTCCCAGCCTCGAGCTTGCTGACTTAAAGCGTGAGGTTTCTGAGTACCCGATTGAGGTAAATGTCGATGAGAAGTCTGGTGTAACTGTCATTCGTCACGAACTTGCATCTACCTCTGGAATCGCCTACGTAAGTTTCGCAGTTGATGCTTCGGGGGTTGCTTATGAAGATGTTCCTCTCCTTTCTCTCTTTACTAGAATCATGACCGAGACTGGTGCTGGAGATTACTCTGACGTTCAACTATCTCAGAGAATTGGAACACATACAGGTGGTGTAGGCGCTGGCTTATTGAAGACCACGGTTAGTCCAGACGGAGTTCCCAGTGGAGCTATTTACGAGGGAAATAATATGATCACCAAGCTCACTGTTGGAGGAAAGGCAACAAGTGACAAGACTGATGAACTCTTCTCAATTTTCAAGCTCGTTCTGACTGAATCGAATCTTGATTCTAAGAAGAAGGTAATTGAGATGCTGAAGGAAACTAAGTCTCGTCTTGAATCTAGTATCCAGGGCAGCGGACATTCTTACGCGAATAACCGCATCAAGGCAAGATATAGTGTTGGTGGCTACCTTGACGAAAAGATGGGAGGAATATCATACTTGAACACAATTAACAGTGTCTTGAAGGACGCAGAGGAAGATTGGGGTTCCGTTCTTGCTCGTCTTGAGAACATCAGATCAGCAATCCTTAACAAGACAACTTGCAGAAATGGTATGATGCTCGACATTACCGGAGACAAGGCCGTTATGGATGCTATCCAACCTTCTGTTGATGCATTTTTGGAAAGTCTCCCTGGAGACGTAGACGGCGACAAGCTCCCCGACTTCTACAATACTGAGCACCCATGGGTAATTAAGGCAAAGGCAGAAATGGCAACCATGGCTCCTGTGCAGGACGAAGGATTTGTAGTACCCACTCAGGTTTCTTACGTTGGAAAGGGAGGAGTCTTGTTTGAAGATGGAGAGAAGGTTTCAGGGTCAACGGCTGTTGTTAGCAGATACCTTCGCACTGGATACCTGTGGGACCATGTTCGAGTAATCGGAGGAGCTTACGGTGGATTCTGTACTTTCAATCCTATGGGTGGAGACGGAGTTTTCACTTTCCTTAGTTATCGTGATCCTAATCTTGCCAAAACAATCGATGTTTACGATGCAACTGCTGATGCTTTGCTCGAAGCAGCTGAAGAACTCGAGAAAAACCCCGACGCCTTGGCAACTGCAATTATTGGGACATTTGGAGATTTGGACGGGGCCCTTTCTCCTGATCAAAAGGGAACCAAGGCATTTAACAGATGGCTCATTCGTCAAACCGCTGAAGAGAGGCAAGCTTTCCGTGACGAGATCCTCAACACCAAGGCTTCAGACTTCAAGGATTTCGCAATGCGTTTGAAGAACATGAAGAAGCCTTCAGTTGCCGTTGTAAGTTCTAAAGCTGGCTTCGAGGCTGCTGCGAAGGACGGAAAGGTAATGGAGTTGAAGACGGTAGTATAACTTTTAATTAAGTAAAGCCCATTCATTTATAGAATCCTTTTTTGGAAATATGAGTACTTCGAAACTGCACCCATGAGTCTCTTGAGACAAACGCCAATTATAATATGTGAGTGACCTTAAAAGAGGAGATGAAGAAGTACCAGGTGTTTTGTATGATACAGTTTATGCTGTCAGACTAATCTCAGAATGTTTGCGCGAACATCATAACCTCGAATTATCTACCTGACTACAGTTTGAAGTTACAAGACTCAATAACAAATGACGCATTTTTATATTCGTTTTTAGAGAGATGTTGCCACATTGGTCTATTCCGCAGCGGCATTCTCTGTTTTAATTTGATCAGTTTGGTAACTAGATTGGAATATTTTTCTAAGGTTTTTGGGGCAAAGGACGGGTAGCTAGATTGCTTTGATCAAGCCAATGAGATGGCGATCCAATCCCATTCTTCAGTTTCTTTTGATTTTTATGATAAGTTTTGTGCCCCATAACACCGGAAGGCTGGTGTACGAGGCGATTTATTGGGAGAGCGCAGGCAATGCAAAACTTCAAAGTAGTAGATAAGATGAAGCTCATCGACATTTTTAGATGGAACGGATGATATTCAACGCATGCGTCTCGGTCGTTTCAATAGTGTTGGGATTCTTCAAAGCGCTACCGGTTCCACTCCCGTTAACATTCATGAGTCCGATTTCCTGCCTGTACTGTGCTAAGCTCTGGGTAGCACACAACACTGCGATGCTCGTTGCATTGCTCTTGATTTTGGCATTGGGGACAACAGTGTTGATCGGTTGGGTGGAAGCAACTTTGGGTTGAGGAGTGGATTGCGAAGCTAGGGCTTCTGCGGCGGCGGCGGCGGCGGCAGCCTTCTTTTGTTGCTTGACCTGCTTTCTCCTCTTTTTGTTTGAGAGACGACAGTGGTTCCCAGCATTTGTACTGGTACTAGCCGTTGAGTTGGCATTGCTAACGGATCTTGGGCGAGAATTTTTGGCCGTCTGCTTCTCGGAGTCTTTTCCGTTCTTGGTAGCATCACCAGCATTTGCATCATGATCCTTCATTGTATCGAACATGGTTTCGGTACAAACAGAAGCAACAGAAGGGCTTTGGGACAGATGCAGACTACCATCCTCTGAGCTTGCTTCTTCCACAAGTTTCATTTCGGCATCGCTGGTATCGATGGCGAGCTCTTCGTCACACAAATCAAAAGACGAGAGTGAAAAATCGTCATCGTCTTTGGCATCAGTGCATTCATCAACATCACTGTGAGCGGGACTGTTGTCATACCCAGAGGAAGCGAAGTCTAAGCAGTTCAGGCCCTTGGTGCCTTTCGGCATCATATTATTCCCGTTGATTTGATTTTCTCTGGATTCAAATTGAACAAATACGTATTCACTGTCTTCGTAATTGTTTCCATTTTTATTCATTTGGTGAGATCTTGGTAAGTTAGTTGGTTCCTTTAGTGGAAGTAAGTTTGTTGTTTTGTGATTCAATACATTCGTTGAAAAAAAGTTTTTGGCGGCGTTGTTTGGAATTTCGTTCCAGAATTCCGAGTCAGTGAGAATCTGAGAATTTCCCTCTCCTTGCTTCCTCGCTACTTAGCAGAATTTCAATTTTTGATGTGATTCTGGCGCGGTGTCACAAATAGGGCTTACGTGTGGGTGTTTGGTATCTTGAAAAGAATTCTTTTCCTGACATGACCATTCTATGATACAGCTTTCTACAGGCAAGACTTCAACATAGCATCAGCAAATCTAATACGTTCAGTACTGCATCATGATTGCGGTTCCACGTTGCTTCAACATCAATTCGCTCCACCTATCAATTGAATGGAATCATAGGATATTCACTTCACTACGTATGTTGAGCAAAACATTTCAACATGAAATGTGAAACCTCCGTACCTGGTAAGTAGAAGTATGAAAACTTACTATTGGTGTTATTAGTTCAATCACAATCAAGCGAATGCGTGGGGCCCACGCTATCGCTTGCTTGGTTCAATCCAGATTATGTCTAGCTACCAAAGATTGAATACGCCGCACTGACACGACTTTATGTTGGAAGTCATCAAAACTATCCATGATGATGTGTCAGAATATGAACTAGAGGAAGACTAGTTTAGTTTCACTCTTTCGCGAATTCACCAATTGTCAAAAAGACTTTACTCAATTTGGAAAATTCATGTTAAATGCGTACATGTACGTCCCAAACCTTGCAATATCACTTCATACTCCGATCGGTCATAAAGTATTGACGCAATTCTGGTGAAATAATTATTTTACTTGCACCATTTTGAATTTCCAGCACGCCAACAGCCCATTATACTCAGATTTGCACATTTAGGAAGCATAGCTTATGCGGCTGATTTCTTTGTCTCGGATCTTCATGCTAGCATTGCACGGTTGTTCTTATTTATCTATTAACAGTATGAACCATCAATAAAAGCCACAGATTTCAGATTTGTATTCACAAAATTTATCAGGAAATGCAATTTAATAAAATGGATTGCTTCGATAATCGTTCCAACATGGAGGGTCGTAAATTTGCAGTTAACTCAAAGTCGTCAGTTATGAATAAATTCATTCATTGCATTTAGTTCACCCTGCAGCTAGCTACTGCAGTGTGAGAGTGATGTACTGGGTTGTTAACATGCGAATCTAGTGATTTGTTATAATCTGAAGTCTACAATTAATATCATACCGATTGAGATTGTTAATTGCTGATTATTTGTATTCCTTTCGAACTTGTATAGTGAGAAAAAAATCAAAAGTGGGTTGATAATAATTAAGGGAGGTGTTGCACCATTGATCTGAATCATGAGTTTCTGTGCAAGTGTGCCATCCTATAGCACTTCACGTCTGCAATTTCTTAAAAAGATAGAATTGAACGTGGAAGGATTGAGAGTATTGCATTTCATAGATGATGTTACTGTAATTCTATTCATCCCGTGCGTTGAATATTTTTACTCCATGTTATGATGATTGCATCTGCCGGAGAAGAAGGAAGAAGTGGCGTCAACTTTGCTATTTTTCTCTGGAAATGAAAGAAAGTTGTAAAACCGTTATGCCCGTTGTATTCCACAAAATCCAACCGAAACCGCAACAAATTTTCTTACAATTTTTGAACCTCTACTCTTCTCTACCAGGTACCTGGTATTCCTTCGACTCCCTCACGATACAACTTCTACTCTCAATAAAACGATATTGATACCATCTATCTACACAATCTCATCAAGATACTGTTATTAAATACACAGTCAATAAACAATCGTTGACTTGTTGCGAAGCTTGATAATGATACCTGATGAATCTTGTGCTAGCCATGATTGTGAATCTGTAACTGAGCGAGAGTTTTGTCATGATTGTGACGACCTACTAGAACTGGACTCGACTGAGATGGAGGACTTGGAGTTGGATGAGAACGTACAAGCTCAGTTAGACGATGAAATATCAAACATTAGAACTATTAGACGAAGTATGATCAAACGATCCTTTCGGTGGTTCAACATTGCGTTTCTTTGTGTTTGCCTAGTTGCTGCAGTTCTGCGCCCTATGGAGGATAAAATTAGACGGCGTGCACAATCACGAACCCTGTTCAGCACAAGGAACCTGAGAAAGACCGCTCGTCGATTTCTTGGTAACAACAATTATTACCAGCAGCAGCAAAAAAACTCGTATGGTGCACAGAATGATGATCAGAATGATGATCAAAATGATGTTGAGGTGGATGACGCAGTGGTTTACTACAACACAACTGATGATGAATTCTACAACGCTACAAATGCTACAAATGCAACTTACTATGAAGAGGAAGAGTACTATCAGCCAATAGGTGAGTGTGAAGTCTTGGACGATTCGTTCGGCAGCAAATTCTTAAATCACATGCACTTACTCTTACTATCAATTCAACAGATGATTTCTATACTTACGTTGGTGACGATGACGCCAACGAGATGAAGCTGTTTCCTTTAGAAGTGACGGACATTGCTGGATTTATCTGCGCATCAATAACTGTTATCTTATCCATTGGGGGCGGAATTGGACCAGGCGCAATTCTCGGTAAGCGCTCTAAATCATGGTTTTATATTAAATTCTCATGCGCACTAGATAGGTTCACTGACATTTTTCTATTATGCAGTTGCTGTCTACATTATTGTAATGGACTTCCCCCCGAAAGTGGCTATTCCATTGAGCTGTGTTACTGGAATGGGCATCAACACGTTCGGTAACATTATGAATTACCACAAGAGGCACCCCTTGAGCAATAGGTGAGTCTACTCCAATTGAATTTAAATTTGTTCTTATGCCTCTAAACCGCTATTGAAACTTACGCTCCAAACATTATTAATAGGCCGATTATTGACTGGGATCTTGTTCTTGTCATGGAGCCTGTTATATTACTAGGTGCTATTATTGGAACCTACGTGAATAAAATTTTAGAAGGCAAAACGCTTGTTGTATTGCTTGTGCTTCTCTTGATTGTGATCGCACATAATACTCTCAAAAGAGCCAGGAGGATGCACCATGCTGAAGAATTGTACATCAAAAGGGTAATGTGGGCTAAACAGAAGAGGATGAACGCGCAGGCTCTCTCTAGTTCTCCTGTTTATCCTGGTAGCTTTGATAATAAACTAGCAGAGGCAGACCCCCCATTTGTTCCAAAGATTCACAGCATGAACTCTTCCGCTGGCAGCCCGAGTGGCCGCAGTCCGCGACGAGCGAGTGGTAAAAGTTCTCATCTCTTGGAGACCTCCAGTCACAGCGACAACAAATCTCAGGGTTCTTTTAATCTGTTCATCAACTTGCGCAAGGAAGATGCAGAATCTGTAAAATCGTCGCTCATAGAAGAGGAGGCAGCACATTTACCTCAGAACAAGGTCACATATGTTATCACAATGTTCCTTTTTGTAATTTCGATGAATGTGTTGAAAGGAGGGGTTGCGTTTGAGAGTCCATTAGGAGTCACATGCGGGTCCTTTTTCTTCTGGCTTTTTGAATTCGCAACAGGGACGTGGCTTATTATGTGCACATGTCTTGCTGGAAAATATCTGTTGAGACGCCATGCCATAAAAGAAGCAGTCGGATTTGATTATGTCCGTGGTGATATCAAATGGGATGTGAGGACAGTCGTCATCTATCCAGTCGCGTGTCTCCTCGCTGGAGTCATTGCAGGAATGTTTGGAATAGGCGTAGCCGTCATGGTGGGACCAATGCTTGTGGGAATTGGGGTGAATCCAGCTGTAGCTGCTGCAACTTGTGGTTGTATGAACTTTTTCACGTCTCTTGCCGCAACTTCGTCATACGTTGTGCTAGGATCAATCATTCCTGATCGCGAGTACGCATTTTTTCTTTTTTGCCTCGGATTTTGTGCGGCCTTCATTGGAAGCCAATTTGTCCAAAAAGCTAAATCACACACAAAAATTGAAAGCAAGAAGCGCTTGGAAAGACACAGCTACATGGCCTATTCGATGGGACTTGTAGTTTTGGTGTCAGCTCTTTGTATGACAATTGAGGCTCTGCTCGATGTAGTGAACCACGAATTTGACGAAGATGAGTTAGATGGTGTTTGCATGGAAGAACGAATTTACTAATGATACAGCGAAAAACAATTTTTTTTGAAACGCAGAATACGAATCTTTTCAGTCAACGAATTTTATGAAGCCATTGTCTAAATGAAAATGTTGGAACATTTGAATATACAATGCTAAAAATGTAAAGAACTTATTTATCCCCTTATCAAGCCCTGATATTATTGTAAAACATGTATGTTTGATGTGAAGAGCTTATTTCTCATTTTTTGCTCAATAACACCATCCCGGAGGAAGCGTTCCGTTACATGACGCTTCAACAAACTCCTCGTAGGTGAAATCATCAAATCCAGCAGCAATTCTCTTGTCAAAGAATTTACGGAGGGTCTGTTCAACTCGAGAGTGCGGAACTGACAAATCAAAGTCGGGATGGTAACTATGGCCATTCTTCTCTTTGATCATGTAGTTGTCAATTTGCCAATGTGACGACCCGAAGTTAAACGCAGGATGGTCCATCAATTCATCTGTAATGTCACATAGTCCCATTGACAAACTGTTTGCAAAAGGAGGCCAGCTGTCGCTGGTTCCATTAACTACATGCTTTACATCAGGATGCAAAAGACTTAGCCTCACAAGACCAGTACTCCTCAAAGTTACTGCGCGGAATAAAGTGGAACCAGATCCACTGTGATTCGTCGGTGCAGCAAGGGCCTTTTCTGCATCCAACTCTCCGCTTCGAATGGCATCAATCTTTGCAGTGCACTGATCCTCAATCCACTGCCTGAGTGCCGAGATGACAACCTTGTTCAACTCATGAAACCCAATACTCTCTTCAATAGCATTGTCGATCATAACCTTATCGTTCGGATTGAAGGCTTCCGCATTCTCTGCCCTGATTGCATCAATCTGCTCCATCATAGATGTTACATAATAGGGATCTGCAACCAGCGTCTCTTGGAAACGTATAACCTGATCGGGAGGGAGTGCAATGTGAAGTTTCGAAAAACGAATAGAAAGATATAGCTCCCATAGGCACCACACACGCTTTACAGACGCAGGATCCTCAAAAGGCGTCATAACAGTGACAGTCAAACCAATACGCTTGATGACATTTGTAAAAGTCTCCTTAAGCCAGTTGGGATCAAAGCTGTCAGTACAAAACTGATTGAGAAGAAATAGGTCCATCCATATGTAGCATTTCTTCTCTTCCTTCCTCTCGAATTCCTCAGCGAAAGCAACAACTGTGTCAACAGTATCTTGAAAGTTGTAGCGCCAAGTATGGGAAATAAATACGTTGGCTTCACCCTGGAGGGGGGTGCCCTCCTCATTATGCGCGTCTTCGCTGCGTAACATGTCAAGCCAAGAGACTTTCATCTCCGCCAACTTTTCATTGGTCTTTACTACGTCTCTAATGACATCTCCTGTAGTTGTGTCGGCCTTATCAATGCTTTCAGGCAAGGTATCCAGGATCTTCTTGAGAACAGAGAAATGAACTCCGTACGCTGGAGGTAATTCAGCTTCATCTATGGAAGAAAGAACTTGCAACTTTCCATCCACATCTAGTTCTTTAGCGGACTCTTCAGTACTACTTGCTTCGTGGATGACAGAAAGAACATCTCCTCCTTTCTTGTCGAATTCATCAGGCTCAGTATGGATTTGACTCTTCTTCTTGAAACACGTGCAGAATGCTTCCATCTTGGTGGTTTATTACTTACACGTACTTTTATGTTGTTCAGTATGTATGGAACTGAGAGTGATTGATTGTCGTAAAAAGTGTCAAGTTGTGCGTTGAGAAGATAGAAGTACCGGTAGTTAGTCTTATGATCTAAATTTGCTTGTGTGATTTTCAAATTCACTATTTTGCTAATTATGTGTCATACGTAAGATTGACATCAATATGACCGTTATGGTACACAAAATCTGTGCCCAGCAGAAACAGCCTGTTTGTTTGTTGTGCCGAAGAAGTGATTGTTAGAAGAACGAACCAGAACAATTTTCAAACAAAACACCTCGTTGGTTACAACTTTTAATACAATTAAAATATATTAAAACAAAATGGAATCGGGATCTAGCTTTTCGTCACTAAGAGACAGACTGAATACCATTGCTGCATCTTCTCAACCATCGGCAACATCTTCCTCGTTTCCACCATTTGAAGGAAAGGTGTCTAAAAAGCGAAAGGTCGGATTACCTGATATATCGCCAGTGAAAGAACATACTCCAATGAAGTTGAAAACCCGAGGTCGAGGCAATGGGACCTCCAATCTATCAACCTCAACTTCAACTTCAAATTCAAATTCAAAGCAAGCAAGAAAGAAAGAATCAAAAGCTTCCACTGCTAAATCCAGACCTGGATCGAGACGATCCACAAACAATAAGATGCCGACATCAGTGGAATTTGAAACTATTTTAAGAATGAGACCATTGAGTCAGGAAGAAGAGGGAGATGAGATTGCATTATCATTGAGCAAGCACTCTCGCAACACAGTGCTATTACATCCCTTGAAAGAGAAATCGACTGCCACTCCACGACAAAAGAGCAAAAAGCCCAACGGTAAAGGAAGTCAATTGGAGTATAACTTTGATTGTATCATTGACTCAAAATGCTCTCAAGATGACATGTACAATGAGATGGGCGGCCTGTCTATGGCCCAGGATGCATTGGGACCATTGTTGTTCGGATCAAAGAAAGACTCTCATGACGAATCCAATGTCAAGAATCATGTAGTTTTCAGTCTAGGTGTTTCTAATTCAGGGAAGACGTTTACTCTTCTAGGCAGCGAAGATGGGAATAGAGAGAACGAGGGTATGATTCCACGATTGATTGATGATTTGTTTCTTCCAGAGAAGAATGCAACTGTTCATAGCATGCTTGTGAAAGCAGCAACAAATTGTATTCAGACTGACATTGATCCCTCCATGGTACACATGGAATTGGAACTATCAATGGTGCATATTCACAAGGATCAAGTATTTGATATGCTTTCGTCTCATGCTGCTGGAAGAAAGAGCAAAAGAAACTCAAGCGTGTCGAAAATGATCAATGCATTCGAAACAACATCAAAAGGACAGCCATCGATGCAAGAACTTAAAATCAGCAAAGATGAAAAGAGTCAAGATTTCGTTGTGCGACCCACCGTTATAAGATGTAACACATCAACCAAGGCTAGAGAAATTTTGAATATTGGAATGGAGCAAAACACCACTGCTTCCACCAAATTCAACAAACAAAGTTCTCGTGGCCACACTCTCATCACACTTCAACCAGTGATGCGTTTCAATATTGATAGCAAGAAATCCGGTTTTGCGCCAGGAGCTTCAATCACTATAATTGACATGGCTGGCATTGAGCGCACAAGTGCAAATGACATGAATAGACTTGCAATTCGTGAAAGCATCTCTATCAACTCTTCAATTTCTGCGGTATTGCAATGTTTGAGGTCAATTAAATCGCAACAAGAAACTATGTCATTAGCTACCGGGAGCGAAACACCATCGAAACGATCACCTCAACTCATACCCTACCGCGAAAATAAGTTAACTATGTTGATGCAACCATTGTTTTCTGGTGGTATGCACCATGGATTAAAGGCGAAGGAACTCATCACCAACGTGAAAGTACTCCTATCTGTATACCCCGGTGCGAGAGATTACAATGAGAAGAAATCTTTGCTCTCTGACTTTCAGCATCTGAAAGGTCTCTCATTGAAGGGGGCATTTATATCACGTCAAGATAGTGATGATGGCGAATCATCAAATGAGAATACAGATCCCATGAGTATCGAATCCTCTCGCAATGAACTAAAAGATGGCAAGATAGGTGTCGTCGTGAGGAGCGCAAGACAACACGAAGCAGCTGCGAAACTCAGCATAGACTGCAAAGAAAATATCGACTCGTCGACAATGAACGAAACTTCTTCGCTTCGTTCTCCTCTACAGAACAAAAGTCCGTTGAATAGATTGGCAAATGCAGTCAAGGGAACGTCTATTTCGTCAAAAAAGAGAAAGGCAGAGACGCATGTTCTGCAGGAGAGGATACGGAAGTTAGAGGAAGAAAACGGGGAGCTCAAGAAGAAGCACGAGAAAAGAAAAAAGACATGTATTGCATTGAAAAATGAAAATAAAGCTCTTCGAAATATGTTTGACGAAGCCGGAGAACGCGAAGCCAAAGCAAAGATGGCTTGCGAGGAGAATGTGAGGTTTAAGTCAGATGACAAGGAGCTTCTTCAATCGAGAGAGTGGAGGCAGAAAAATCGAAATCTGTTGGGGAGTCCACTCGTTCGTCACATGAAAGCGGTTGAGGGCACAGCAAATGTGTTTACGGGTAAACTTGGGTCTTACCGTATGAAGAGATCACCCTTCAAGCTGACTGCTTTGATGAACCATCCCAAAACTCCAGATCATGCAAGTCCCCAGCAAAAATCTAGTGAGGACGAAATTAGTTTTGCGAGCGCGTGAAATAAATAAAACCTCGTCTCCTTCTATTATACTAGCATCGTAGGTGCGGTGCGAGGACATTCCTTTCCTCTGACCCATTGTTCTGTGTGCACTCAGCAACGATTTGAAGGAGGGTAGACGACATTTGAATACATCGTTCCAACGTATTAAAAGTGCGGCAAATTAAGAGACCATTTTTCTTACTTATCAAATCAACTTAAATCAACAACATATAACTTACTGCTCACCTGTTTTTCCACCCACCTAATTCCATGCGGACAGAATTGATGCATGAGAGCTAAAGACTAATGAAACTTCATTATCAATCCTCTCTGGTAAATTCTCCCATAAAAGTGCTTCATCATTAGCAGCACTATCATCATCAGCATTGGACATCATATTTTGCCTTCAGTCTTGAGAACGTGATCATCACTAACACTTATTCTAAATAACCAATCGCCGCACTTTGACCATCCGTAGTCAAGGAAGCAGCAGCATAATGAAAAATTCTCACAATAGCTTTCCCTTCTGATCATTTACTCCCAGAGCCACATAAGAGTCTGGAGTATATTTAAATAAATATCACTGAGTTGTTAGTGTGATTGCTGGTGCCGGCTTCCATGAAGAACAAGACCTGCAACTTCGTCGGGCATAGATTCTGAATTGAACGTGAAGGATGATAAGGATGCAACTCTCTTTCTGGAAAGAAGATTTGTTCGTGGTGATAGATACCGAGAGATCATCGTACAGAACTCTGATTTTATATACTTGTATAAGCTTTTATAAGGTTTTTTTGCTGATTGTTGATGAGTGATAGATACGAGTGTATCTTTGGAAAATGCCTGCTCGATATTCGAAGCAAAATACTTCAGGTAGTTTGAATGATGCTGAGTTCTATGTTTCAAACATGTCAGCAAGTAACGACGAACCAAGGACCGAAATGCGGCGAACCATGTGCAGCAGGATGTCGATGCTGTCAAGCCAGGAACAAAAATGGCGTGCTGGCTATTCTCATCGTCGTCATTCTCTCCCAACCGTCGATAAAGCATGAGTTGACTGGAAACTGGACTTGTCGGCGACTCACTAGATCAAGCCGCTGAGCAAAGACATCATTGAAAGCTAGGCATCGTCCTTTCAAAAAAAGTGTTACTTTATCTCCAACTGCTCAGCGCCATCCACATTCGTGCAGGGAGTGAAAATCCGTATCTCCAAATTGAAAATCTCAAAGACTCCATGGTTGCTCGTTAGCTTTGGATTGCAGTACACGTATTTACCACTTGGCGAAGAAGTTCCCTGCTGCAAAAGACCCAACTCAACCTTCTGCTAGTATGTGAATATCGGCTCCAAAACGTCAATGCGCTAATTCTGAAAATCGATGCCTTGCACTCGAATAAGGCAGGAACTACGTGTCGGTCTAATAGTAATGCAGATGGATGGAAGTGACGACACAAGTGCTCGTATATTGTCTTCAGGGGGTAGGACGGGCTACGTTTGAGGGGACGCTGAAGGCGGAGTTTGCTGAAAAGTTTGATGACAAGTAGGCAGCATTTGGTAATATCGTCTTTCAGAATGGACTGATTACTACCCTTGGCTTTGACATTGCGGCAAATAATGGTCGTGAGAATGTTGGTGATTACTGCATTGCGCTTCACGATGAGCGCTTGCATAATGTGCTGGTGCTGGAAGTCATCATCGTGTGCTTTGCTGTACTTGCTGTTGCTGAAGCGGGCGAAGGACCTCTACGAACGAGAAAAGAGGACCACCAAAAAATGCAACCGAGACTGCTTGGAGAGAATCATTTGCTGTAAAACAGGGTAAATTAAAATTAGATCCATCCAGTAACGACATTGTGCATGCGCTCGCTTTGAATTTGTAGCTTCAGACGATAATGCAATACCCAAACAGGCTCCAGATGGGTCAAGTGCTGTTATTAGAAGGGTATTGTGAGTTTAAACGTGTGGAATGACTTTGAACGAAGAAAAACTTACTTTTCAGAAACGGAACAGGGAAAGGTCAACGGCACACCTTGTCAAGTAACGAAATAGGGTCCAGCAACCAAGCACGTGTCCTCAAA